>OFFH01000340.1_pt1 | contig 37244 bp, 33 predicted proteins | sample 1521341 | NCBI WGS metagenome assembly OFFH01 (sample SAMEA3504108, study PRJEB24116) | mouse gut metagenome | biome: mouse gut; feature: mouse-associated habitat; material: faeces | place: Denmark | collected 2011 | reverse complement strand
GTTGGGGAGAGATTTGGAAAAGGGCGTGGGGATGTGCTATATTTGCGAATAAGGGTGACAATACACGGAACGCGATGAAAACAAGACAACATATATTTAAATTATCGATGACTTTTCTATTCCTGCCGTGGTTAAAAAGATTGCACGATGGAACTAACCTCAGAAAGTACCGGTGGGTGATATTCGTGCTGTTGGGAATCATTCAATCATGTGGTAATAATGGACATCGTGAGGTTGCTCAGGACTCAATCCCAGTCAGTGAGGAAGAAGTTGTCGGCAAGCTAAGTGAATATGTCTCGCCGTTGACCGACAGGGCAATAGATTCGTTATATCGTCTTCATCGTAAGATAACGACGGCAAGTCTATTGGGGGATATAGAAATGACTGAAATAGAGTTCCGGATGAAGTATATCTTTAAGGTGTACCCGGTTGGCGATTCATTGATTATGCACTATTCCTTTTGCAAGGATCATAATTATGCTGAAGTGGTATATAATGGCAATCCATACGACACAATACCTCCAATGCAAGCTTTGCCGGAGGATTTATCCAATGATATAATCCTGAGTTTTATGGAACTGGCAAACGAAAATCTTTTATCAGTGAAAGATGATGAGCCGTCGAAGTTTGATAGAGATTTTGAAGCTGTAGTCACCCTTACAGATAAAGACGGGAGGAAAGTTAAAGGCCGAATTCCAAGAACAAGGAAAAGGAATTTGCTTGAATATTATTTATTTTGTGGTGCAGCAGATGATCTAAACGAAAGTTTGAAGTTCTATCGAGGGGAAGAAGTGTGGGAGCTCTGTGGTCCAGCGGAAGCTTATCCCTATGTACATTATTTAGACTCTTTGGAGAAACGTTACATGCGATATCGTTGATAGATAAGTGTAACATATTGAGGGGTAGTCGTTACAGGCAACAACCATACAGGGGTTGATAATGTCTGCTCGCGAGTGGAAAAAGTTGGGGAGAGATTTGGAAAAGGGCGTGGGGATGTGCTATATTTGCGAATAAGGGGCGCGGCGGTATTGTAGCCGCGGCCATTGTAGTCTTTAACTATTGTCGATATGAAAAGTAGGCTTGCTGTAATTCTGATATTGCTGTTTGGAGGGATGCTGATGGTGGGTGTCTCTGCTGGGGTTTATGCGTCAGATCAGGACAGCAAATCCAAACCTTTTATCGACACGTTGACGGGGCTATGGGTTTATAAATATCCTGAAGTTTGCGCAGAATATGAGGGTGGAGACGCAGGATTGCTTTATGATGTGGCTATGATGTTGTCAGATGTTTTTAAGGGATATTCATTTAAGGGAGTTGGAGGGTACAGATTGAGTGTCCAGTTTGTAATAACTGCGGATGGAAAGGTTATAGGGGCACGACCATACCCAATAAAAGGGGTCGGGATCAGTGAGTACAACAGACGAATAGCGGATTACATTAATTCATCGCCAGATGTTCTCAGAAAATGGAAGCCGGGGAACGTGAATGGTGAAAATGTCAATGAGATTTATATTATATATGGACATGTGAGATTGCAGGGGACACTTGATTAATAACGAAGTTTTTAAATAAATATCATTATGTCAAAATACGAGATATTGGAGAATCTGCCATGGTATGCTGATTTCAGCGAGTGGCCAAAGAAAGAGGTGAGAGCTTTCGGGAAGTGGTTCATGGAAAACAGGTATCATAGAATCGATGTGTTGAGAGACCATGTACGCCGCGATCCAGATTTCGCCAACTGGGAAGCCGATTACAGTCCGGAATCGTTAAAGCCCCTTAGCCATTGGTTTGAAAAAAACATAACTACAGAGCCCATGCCGGAAGAAGAGATAATCAAATGGACAGAGATACTCAAGGGCAAGGGGGCTGCGGCAACATGGCGCATATCCAAGGAGAGTGAGACATTGATCTTCGATACCAGCATCTATTTTGGGGAGATTATGCTGCGACAACTTGGACTCGAATGGGAGCAATATATAAACACGACCAGGAATAATGTTGAATATGGTCTAATGATCATACATAAGGATAAATATATTCGTTCGCCATGGAGTGCAATGATGACAGCAGGGTTAGAAGTAGTTAATGGAAGATATCCATGTGAAGAGTTGTACAATATATATAATATATATATGAATTCTCTTAGTGGTAATTATAGACCCTTTTTATAAACGCCGTAGTCTATGTTGAAAGAATAATGCCATGTATCTTGTGGCTGAATAAATTGATCGAATCAGGTCTGCGAATGCATCTGACGGCTATGCTCAGGGGTAACCTGAGGGACGATGCCGGCCGGCATTGAAATTGCCGGGATGTAGCTCGTAGGAGGTCATGATTAACCTTAGTATGGATATGGGAAAAAAGAGAATTAGAATTAATATTTTATTCGCGATAGCATCATTGATAATACCATCGCTATGCAATGCGGTGCCTCCGGAAACCGGGACATTTACCATTCCCGAGGTCACCATAACAAATGCGCAAATAAAGAGCATAATTGCACTTCGAGTTCAGTATGCAAGATGCATGGGCTATTTACCTCCTGAATATAATTTTTATTTTATGTTCTCGACTGTAGTTATTGGTAAGGAGCACGTGGAAAATAGATACGGAGTCATGATAGATCTGGATAAAACAGAAGGAATCCCTTGGTATACATGGGATAGCTATTGCGTAATAGATGGGTACATTTGTTTTATGGATAAATATTTTACTGAAGGTTTCACGAAACCCACATATCCACAAAAACAAGAAACATTTAAATATTCGTTTGATACAGAACGCAATGACAGAACAGCCGGGAGTGTTCATGAATGGAGATATAGGATGCTACTGGAAGAAGACGGCAATTATAAAATAATCTATAGTAGAGAAACTACGCCAATATATAGTTGGCAGCAGCATTATATGCAGAATTATGATCGAATAAAAGAAATGTCGAGTTATTACGAATGTGATTAATTTTTGACAATTAGAAAAGCCGTATTGCAAGTTGTTATAATACTGAGATATACCTTCGGCCATGAGGCGCAGCCGGTTCAGTGGGATTGGAGCGAGGGGCGGTAGACGGTTCGGAGAACCGTTACCCCGACATGGTGGATGAAGGCCGGCTGGGTGAGTGTAGCCGGACGCGGCATGCCGCAGTCCCTACATGTGGAGAAGTGAAATGGGGGAGAGATTTGGAAAAGGGAGCGATAGATGGGTGGCGGCAGGTGGGGGTTAGACCTGAGGTCGATGCCGGGGCATGGAGTTGATGGAGGTATGGAAAGAAAGTGAGGATTATTATCCGCTCAACGCGAAAAAAGTAGTAAATTTGCGCGAGATGAATAATGAGAGAGGACATGAGTGCGGCCCGATCGGGGTGTTTGACTCCGGCTACGGGGGGCTGACGATCTTGAAGGAGATCCGTAGGCTGCTGCCGGATTATGATTATATCTATCTCGGCGACAATGCCCGTGCGCCTTACGGGCCACGCTCGTTTGACGTTGTCTACCGATTCACTCTTGAGGCCGTGCGCTATCTTTTCAGCCGGGGATGCCGCCTCGTGATCCTGGCCTGTAACACGGCTTCGGCTAAGGCTCTGCGTTCTATCCAGCAGAATGATCTTCCGGAGATTGATCCCACACGCAGGGTGCTCGGTGTGATCCGTCCGACGGTGGAACGGCTTGGCGAGCTTTCGGCTAACGGCAATATCGGCGTTCTCGGAACCCGTGGCACTGTACGTTCGCAAAGCTACGATATGGAGATAGCCAAGCTCTATCCCGATTTCACCACCACGTCACAGGCATGCCCCATGTGGGTGCCTCTTGTGGAGAACCATGAGGCCAACGATGGCGGAGCCGACTATTTTGTAGAGAAGTATCTATCAGAACTTTTCGCCAAGAAACAGGATATAGACACCGTGTTGCTCGCATGCACCCATTTCCCGATTCTCTATCCGAAGATCCGCGAGAGGGTACGTGAGGATGTCAGAGTTGTGTGTCAGGGGGAGATTGTTGCGGAAAGTCTTGCCGATTATCTGCGGCGCCATCCTGAAATGGAGTCGCGGTGCACCCGTGGCGGTCGATGCACGTATCTGACCACTGAAAATCCGGAAGCGTTCTCTTCGTTGGCCAGAATCTTTCTTGATGAGCCGGTAGAAGTGGGTCATATCGACCTGTGAGCAACAAACTGAACGCCACATGCGTTTACAATAAAACACCACAATACACGCACCGATGAATCTCAACGGACGACGCAAAACAAACAACTTCGACGACCGTCGCGGCCGTTCAGGCAGCGGCATGAAACTGGCCGGAGGCGGAATAGCCGGCATACTGATAGCCCTTGCCGTGGCTTTCTTCGGCGGTGGCGGAGACTTAGGTTCTATCCTGTCAATGGTTCAGTCACCAGCCACAACATCCGGCGACACCTACACCCCGACAGCCGAAGAGGAAGCCTTAGCCGATTTCTCCAAACAGGTCATGGCCAGCACGGAGGATGTATGGACGGAGATATTCCGTCAGAATGGTCTGGAGTATGAGGCTCCGACGCTCGTGCTCTACAGCGGATCGACCACGAGCGGCTGCGGTCAGGCCGACGCATCCGTAGGCCCGTTCTACTGCTCTGCCGACGAGTCGGTCTACATCGACCTGTCGTTTTTCCAGAATATGCCGCGAGATCTCGGAGCCGGGGGCGATTTCACGTTTGCCTACGTCATAGCCCATGAAGTGGGCCACCACGTCCAACATCTTCTCGGCACGCTCGACCGTACCCACGCCAAGATGCAGCAAGTGGGCGAGACCCAGGCCAACAAACTGAGCGTCTGCCTTGAGCTACAGGCTGATTTCTATGCCGGAGTCTGGGCATTCCACGAGAACCGGCTATTCAGCTCCATAGAACCGGGAGACATCGAGGAAGCCGTAGACGCAGCATCCAAGATAGGCGACGACTATCTGCAACAGCGCGCCCGGGGATACACCGTGCCCGACTCATTCAACCATGGTACATCGGCCCAACGCATGCAGTGGCTTCAACTTGGCCTCCAGACGGGCGATCTGAGGCGCGGCGACACATTCAGCGCACTCGGCCAACAACTTTAATACATCTTTCCACATGATACTGAGCATTGTATGCCTCATCGGAGGCCTCATCCTAATCCTTGCCGGAGCCAACTATCTGACAGAAGGCTCATCGGCCGTGGCACGTCGCATAGGCATATCCGACCTGATAGTGGGTCTGACGGTAGTAGCATTCGGCACCTCGGCACCGGAACTCGTGATCAGCGTGATCTCCGCCATCGAGGGCAACGCCGGACTGGCCGTGGGCAACACCGTAGGCAGCAATATCTTCAACATACTCGCCATCATAGGGATCACCGCCATGGTACGCCCCATCAAGGTTGAGAAAAGCATCATGACCAACGAGATACCATTGGTTATACTCTCGTCGGCAGTGCTTCTTGTAATGGCCAATTCGCCATTGCTCGATGGAGCCCCCAATGCAGTGGTCACCAGGGTTGACGGCATCATTCTGCTGCTGTTCTTCGCCATTTTCATGCGCTACACCTTCGCCCAGGCAAAATCAGGCGGACAGCCCGACGATCCGGCGGCGCAGAAGGCATCATCCACACCACAGCTACCCGTGTGGCGATCTGCCATCTACATTATAGGCGGACTGGCAGCACTGATCTATGGCGGCGACCTGTTCGTTGACGGGGCTTCCGGCATAGCGCGCCGGTTCGGGGTCAGCGATGCCGTCATAGGCCTGACAATCGTTTCCATCGGCACATCACTGCCCGAGCTCGCCACATCGATCACCGCCGCCATAAAGGGCATGCCGGGTCTGGCGATAGGCAATGTGATAGGCAGCAATATCTTCAACATATTCTTTGTGCTCGGCACTGCGGCCACCATCACTCCCCTACCGCTTGGGGGCGTAGGCAACACGGATCTGCTCGTGCTTGCCGGAGCGTCGCTGCTTTTCTGGCTCTTCGGACAGTTCTACAAGTCGCGCACCTTCACCCGATCAGAGGGCACCCTGATGGCCGTCGGCTATGTGGGCTACATAGCGTGGCTCGTGGCCACCGCCTGATTCTTCGCATCGGCTATCAGAACAACCTGCAAAATCAGATCTATCGCAACCCTGAATATGATGAACTGATCAAGGATATATGATCGTTACACGGACAAGTATTAGAGTAAAGAGTTGGAGAGTTTGGTGTGGGTTGGTAGTAAGTGAATTTGAAGGTGGGGCGGTAGACGGCTCGGAGAGCCGTTACCCCGATATGGCAATCGCACCAAACAATATGGCTAAAAAAACAGGGGGATGGGAGGGGGAACGGAATTTTTTGTCTAATTTTGTAGTATGGCAAAAATTCTCATCACAATATGTGCCCGTGGAGGCTCGAAGGGTATCCCGGGAAAGAACATCAAGGAAATAGCCGGGCGTCCTCTGCTCGACTATACGGCGCGCACCGCGCTTGCTTTTGCCCGTAAACATGACGCGGACATAATCCTGTCGAGCGATTCGGAAGCGATCCTTGAGGTGGGGGCACGTTGCGGTCTCCCGACCGACTACCGCCGTCCGGACTATCTTGCCGACGATGTGTGCGGCAAACCTGACGCCATCAAGGATGCACTGCGCTTTGCCTCGGAAAAGAACCACACGGACTACGATATGATAGTGGATCTCGATGTCACATCCCCTATCCGCACCATAGCGGATATCGAGGGCTGCATTGAAATATTGAAGTCCAAGCCAGAGGCACTGACGGTGTTTTCCGTCAATCCGTGTGCGCGAAATCCCTATTTCAACATGGTGGAAGAGAAAGAGGGGGGCTACTACGGGGTGGTGCTCGGCGGACTGTACACCACACGCCAGAGCGCGCCCAAGGTCTACGACATGAATGCGTCGATCTACGTTTACCGTCCGGAAGCCCTTGAGCCGGAGCATCCACGTGCCGTCACCGACCGCTCGCTGGTCTACGTGATGGATCATATCTGCTTCGACCTCGACGAGCCATCGGACTTCGACTATCTATCCTATCTTATAGAAACCCATAGGCTGGAAATATGAAAGTGCTTATAATCGGACTCGGATCCATAGCATCGAAACATATCGATGCGCTGCGCAAGATTCAGGTTGCGTCGGCACCTCACCGTATCTATGCGCTACGTTCGTCGCGCAATGCCCGGCCTCGCGAGGGCGTAACCGATATCTACAGCATTGACGAAGCCATCAAACTCGAGCCCGATTTCATCATCATCTCCAACCCGACATCGATGCACGCCGACGCTATCCGCGCCGTGGCACATTCGGGCATACCGCTGATGATCGAGAAGCCACTTTTCGAAGCGCCGACCCACGATCTGCTCGTGGACTGCATCCACAAGGCCGACACGCTCACATACGTGGCTTGCAACCTGCGGTTTCTCCATTGCCTCAATTTCGTCGACAAGCATCTGCGCTCCAAAGCGATGCCGCGGCGGATCAACGAAGTGAACATCTACTGCGGATCGTCACTTCCAGGCTGGCGCCCCGGCTCTGACTACCGCAAGAGCTACTCAGCCACGCCGGAGATGGGTGGCGGAGTGCATCTCGACCTTATCCACGAGATTGACTACGCATGCCATCTTTTCGGCATGCCGCGCCACGCTACCGGCGTATGCCGCAGCGGCTCATCAATCGGCATACGCGCCATAGACTATGCCAACTACACGCTCGTCTACGACACGTTCTGCGCCAACATAACACTTAACTACTACCGCCCCGACTACCGGCGCACGATGGAGATTGTATTTGCCGACGACATTTGGACCGTGGATCTGGCCGCAAACACTGTGACCGACCGGAGCGGAAAAACGATATTCTCAAGCCAACAGAAGATCATCGACACGTATACCGACCAGATGATCTATTTCACCCAGATAGTGGCCGGACACCGCATCACCTCGATCAACGATATCCGCCACGCCAACGACATACTGAAGATTGCTTCGAAATATGAAAGATTTGACTGACAAAACAATAATAGTGACCGGCGGCCGCGGACTCATTGGCCGCGAGATAGTCAGGGAGCTCCACGAACATGGGGCGCGAGTGATCGATGCCGACATCTCGGCCGAGACCGACACCGATAAGCTTACCTATCGTCTCGACCTGAGCGACAACAGCTCCATTGACGGGCTGATTGAGTTCGCGCTCGACAACTGCGGACGCATCGACGGGCTTATCAACGCCGCATATCCCCACACCCCCGACTGGGGACGCCATCGGTTCGAGGATACTCCGATGAGCCATTGGGAGGAAAATGTCAGGCTTCAGCTCAACTCCGTATTCTACATAGACCAGCAGGTGGCAAAGGTCATGGAGCAGCAACGCTCCGGATCGATCGTCAACTTCGGATCGATCTATGGCATAGTAGGCAACGACTTCACCATCTATGAAGACTATGGCGGCACATCACCGGTTGAATACTGCGCTATCAAGGGTGGCATCATCAATTTCACACGTTATATGGCCTCTTACCTCGGCCATTATGGCATCAGGGTCAACTGTGTGTGTCCCGGAGGGATCTTCGACAACCAGCGCGAAGAGTTCGTCAAAGCCTACAATCACCGCTGCCCTATGAAACGTATGGGCAATCCCGACGACATCGCCCCACTCTGCCTCTTCCTCGTGGCCGACGGATCGAAATATATCACAGGACAAATCATTGCCGCCGACGGAGGCTGGACGGCTATCTGACAAACTTCACCACACGGACGGACTGATGGAACGACGGAAAATATGCATAGTGACCGGCACACGTGCCGAATGGGGGCTTCTCCGGCCAATAGCCGAAGAGCTTGCTCGTCGCGACGACTGCCAGGTGCAGATCGTGGCAACTAACATGCACCTTGACCCACGGTTCGGACATACGATCGACGAGATCACGCAGGCCGGTTTTGCGGTCGACGCCACCGTCGACATGATCATGCCCGGCAGCCCCGATAACGAAGCTACCGTGGCACGGGCAACGGCACGATGCATGTCCGGCATGGTCGACGCGTTTCAACAGCTTGCACCGGACGCGATAGTGGTTCTCGGCGACAGATCCGAGATACTTGCCGTGGCATCGGCAGCAACAATAATGCGCATTCCGCTCATCCATCTCCATGGAGGCGAGATCACAGAAGGAGCCATAGACGATGCCATACGCCATGCCGTCACCAAGCTGTCATCGCTCCATCTGGTCTCCACCGAGAGCCACCGCCGCCGTGTGATCCAGATGGGGGAACAGCCCGACATGGTGATCAACACCGGCGCAATAGGTGTCTATAACGCCCTGCATACACCACCGGTGACAAATCAGGAGCTGATCGACTACATCGGATTCCTTCCCGACAAACAGACAATATTCGTCACCTACCATCCGGCAACGCTCGACTCCGTTGAAGCCTCGTCACGTTTCGACGACCTGCTCAAAGCCCTTGACCGATTCCCTCAACTGAAGATAATTTTCTCCTTCCCCAACAATGACGCCCGTGGTGCAGGACTTATTGACCGCATCCTCAGATATGCCGCCACATCGCCTGAACGGATCAAGGCCATCCCGTCGCTGGGAATGCGCCGGTACATGTCGATGCTCCCCAAGATAGCCGCCGCCGTAGGCAACTCGTCGAGCGGAATAATCGAAGTGCCGTCGGCAGGGATTCCATCGGTCGACATAGGCATACGCCAACGAGGCCGCACAGCCGGTCCGTCGGTGATCCACTGCGGCGATTCAACGGAAGAGATAGCCACGGCAATAGAGAGAGCCTTGTCGCCGCAGATGCAGCAACTGGCCGCACGCCGCGAGAATCCCTATGCCCAACCCGACACACTCGGCAAATGCGTCACAGCCATAGCGACCACTCCCCTTGACCGCTTGCGCCACAAAACATTCCACGACCTCAACCAACGATCAAGATGAACAGACATATAATCTCCGAACACGACACCCTGATCCACGCACTCGAAATGCTCAACTCGCTTTCGGGCAGCGTGCTGACCCTGTTTGTGGTCAACTCCGAAGGGGTGATGACCGGCACTCTGACCGACGGCGACATCCGTCGCGGCCTTATAGCCGGAGCGATGCCATCGGCTGCTGTTTCCGAAGTTATGCACCGCAGCTTCCGCGCCCTCCGAGGCGAGAAGATCAATGTGGAGCAATTGCGGATGTACCGCACACAAGGCGTCAGGTTGCTGCCATGGCTCGACAGCACAGGCCGCATATCCGAGATCATCGATACGACTGTCACGCCGACAAAATTGCCCTTGACGGCAATCCTGATGGCCGGCGGAAAAGGTGAACGGTTGAGACCGATGACCCTCAACACCCCCAAACCATTGCTGAAAATAGGTGGGAAAGCCATTATCGACTACAATGTCGAAGCGCTGGCAAGATGTGGCATCAACGACATATCCGTCACCGTCAATTACCTGGCCGAAAAGATGGAAGAACATTTCGCAGAGCCCGTTGGCGGAGTCAATGTACATTGCGTCCGCGAAGACCGGCCTCTCGGCACAATAGGCTCGGCAGCCCTTGTGGATCTCCCGGAGTATGGCGATACGCTGGTGATGAACTCCGATCTGCTCACCTCGATTTCATTCGAGGATATGTACCTGAGCCATGTTGCCGAACAGGCCGACATCACCATTGCCGCGATCCCTTACAATGTCTCCGTCCCCTACGCTATTCTGGCCACAGACGGCAGCAATGTGACCGCGCTTGAAGAGAAACCGTCCTACGCCTACTATGCCAACGCCGGCATTTACATAATCTCCAACCGTCTGCTCCGCGAACTACCGACCGACCGGCGCACCGATGCCACCGATCTCATAGAGCAGACCATAGCGCGGCGCAAGAAAGTCACCTATTTCCCTATCTCAGGGATGTGGATTGATGTTGGTTCTCCGGCCGATTTCCGCCATGCAAGCGAACTGATGAAACACAAAAACATGTAGGAATGTTATAATCTCATAACCCACACACTCTATCCAATTATGGCAGATTCAAATTTTATAGACTACGTCAAGATACATTGCCGCTCAGGAAAGGGCGGAGCCGGATCGCGGCATTTCTATCGCGCTAAATACGTGCCCAAAGGTGGTCCCGACGGCGGCGACGGCGGCCGTGGCGGACACATCATACTGCGCGGCAACAAACAGATGTGGACACTGCTTCCACTGAAATTCAACCGCCATGTCTTTGCCGGCAACGGCCAGAGCGGAACCGGCGGACGGTCGTTCGGCAAGGATGGCGAGGACAAAGTGATCGAAGTGCCCTGCGGAACCGTGGTGTTCGACGCAGAGACCGGAGAGTTTCTCGCTGAAGTCAACGACGACGGAGAGGAAATAAAGCTGCTCCGCGGCGGCAAGGGCGGACTCGGCAACTGGCATTTCAAAAGCGCCACCAACCGCACTCCGCGCTATGCACAGCCCGGCGAACCGGCAATCGAGAAAACCATAATCCTTGAGCTGAAACTGCTGGCCGACGTTGGCCTCGTAGGCTTCCCGAACGCCGGTAAATCAACACTTCTGTCCGCACTATCGGCAGCACGTCCTAAAATCGCCGATTATCCGTTCACAACCATGGAGCCTCAACTTGGCATTGTGTCCTACCGCGACAACCGTTCTTTCGTGATGGCCGACATTCCCGGTATAATCGAAGGTGCGAGCGAGGGTAAGGGCCTTGGACTCCGCTTTTTGCGCCATATCGAACGCAACGCCGTGCTTCTGTTCATGGTTCCGGCCGATGCCGAGGATATCACGAAAGAATATGAGGTTCTGCTCTCCGAGCTTGAGAAGTTCAATCCCCAGCTGATGGACAAGCAACGCGTCCTGGCAGTGTCGAAAAGCGACATGCTCGACGATGAGCTGATCGCTGAGATCCGCCCTACGCTCCCGACCGACATCCCCTGCGTATTCATCTCCGCCGTCACAGGCATGGGGCTTACAGAACTGAAAGATATCCTATGGGGCGCGATCACCGACGAGCGCAACCAGATAGCCACACCGGCCATTACCCATCGTCCGCTCGACGGCCACCACCGCGTGCGCGAGGAGGACGAGTTCATCTTCGAACCGGAACCCGGAATGCCGGAAGAACCCGAAGAAGAGGATCTCGATGAAGATTTCCCCGAGGACTGGGGCGACGACTGGGACTACGATATCAACCAATGACGCAGCCGACAATCTCCAGAATTGATCTTCCGCTGGCCGACGGGATAACAGCATTCTCAACGCTTCGCAATGCCGAAGATCCATCAATACCATACTCCGGATTCAACGCCTGCCATTATGTAGGCGATGATCCGGAGCATGTCAAAAAATGCCGTCGCCTATTAGCCGGAGAGCTTGCCATCCGGGAAGAAAATATTATCATCCCCACGCAGATCCATTCTGCCTCCGTGGCCACCATCACCCATCTGCCCGTCGATCCTGAAGATATAAACGGGGTGGACGCATTGGTCACAAACTTATCCGAGGTTGCTCTCGCCATCAACACTGCCGACTGCGTGCCGATAGTAATGGCCGATCCTGAGTCGGGGGTCATTGCGGCAGCCCACAGCGGATGGCGCGGAACCGTAGCCGGAATAGCAGAACGCACATTAGAAGCCATGGTGTCGCTCGGTGCCGATAGAAACCGGATACGGGTTGCCATAGGCCCATCGATATGCACAAAATGTTTTGAAGTTGGACAGGAAGTGGCCGATCAGTTCATCGACTTGTACGGGAACCAGAGCCACACCGTCATATCAGAAATATATCCACGTCCCCACGTTGATCTGGTCAGAGCCATAACATTATCGCTGACAAAAGCCGGAGTAAAACCAGATCACATCGCTCTATCAGAAGTGTGTTCCCATTGCAATCCCAAGGATTATTTCTCAGCCCGAAGCATAGGCATAAAGTCCGGGCGGACGCTCACCGTTGTCATGCGCTGAGACCGATCTGCTGGATCGATCTGTCGAAGGTGTCGCGGTCAAGCGCACGCTGCCGCATGCGGTTGCGGTAGGTATAGACAGTGTTGTGGGACAGACGCAGAAAACGTGCCACAACCGCCGTATCATCAATCCCAAGACAAGAGAAAGCCAGAACACGCAACTCCGTGGTCAACCGGCCTTCAGCTGTCTCTATCCTACGCTCAGGAATCAACAAGGCATTTACCTGCTGCAAAAAGTCGGGATAGAGATTGAAGATGGTGTTATCGAAAGTCAGATTCTGCATCTCATCGTGATCGTCGTTCAGCACCTGGCTCTCCAGCATATCCTTCACGGAAGCCACCTGCCCGGCCACAAGTTTACGGCGGATATTCGAGAGCGTAGAATCAAATTTCTCAAGGGTCGCCGCGTGCAGACGCAGGAACTCTACAGTCAAAGCACGGCGGTCGGCCTCGACGGCAGTCTGTTCACGGAGTGTGTTGTTATGGCGTCCAGCATCACGGCGCATGCGCATGGCGAAAATCAACGTGATGCCCGAGACCACGAGTGCCACACATGATATTAAGATTAAAATAGCAGTCATCATATCGTAAGGATGGCTTTGATACAACATGTTTGTTTATGCAAAGATAGGAAAAACATACATCTTTTATCCATAAAAAGGCGCAAAGATGCTATATTTTTAATAATTTTTATCTATAGTAGCACTTTTGTAATACCCTGAATCACAATATTATTTACTAAAAACCATCTAAACTTGTCCTAAACAATGGCTAAATATCGCGCCGGATTGCTTGCACTCTGATTAATTTTGCAGACGAATTAGGAAAGAGAACGAAGTGCAATAATAGTAATGTGATTTATGTTAGGTTTATGACCGGATCAAATTACCGACGGTCATGAAAAGGCAAAGGCGAGTCGTGGTGACTCGCCTCGTTTTTTTATCATGCCGTCCTGCCTATTTCACGGGGATTTTCTCGATGCGACGCTCATGGCGGCCACCTTCAAATTCCGTGTTCAGGAACGTATCGACAATCTCAAGAGCTTTGTCCGCCGGGATGAACCGCGCAGGAAGCACGAGCACATTGGCATTGTTATGTTCTCTGGCCAGACGTGCAAGATCGGTGTCCCAGCAAAGCGCGGCGCGGATTCCCTGATGCTTGTTGAGAGTCATGGCGATGCCATTGCCTGTTCCACACATTGCGATTCCCGGATAGTCAGAGCCGTTTTCAACTGCAAGTGCGCAGGGATGGGCGAAATCAGGATAATCACAACTATCGGCCGAATCAGTTCCGAAATCCTCTGTAGCAATGCCACGTCCGTTCAGATACTCAATGATTGTCCGCTTTAGTTCATAGCCCGCGTGATCACTGCACAGGGCCACTTTTTTTCCGGGTTGAAGAATGCTCATGATTGTTATATTTTCGTATTAATAATATCGTGTTTAAAGATCCAATGAAATATGCCGCCAGATACGCTGTGGAATACACCGCCACAAGGCGTTGACAATGCGCCAGCGCGAATCTATCACGGCTATACGTTTGCGCTGCAACATGGCCAGCTCAATACGGCGCACCGCATAGTCAAGGGTCATCTCCATCGGGTAATCCTTTTCCGGATCGAGAAGATCGGTGCGGATGAATCCCGGACGTATATCCGTGAATCCCACATTGACATGCCGTGTATATGCAAGCTGCTCAAGAGCATTGATAAACGTCTGCTCAAAGCGTTTCGACGCACTGTAGGCGGCCGAAAGCCCTATTCCCTTTGTACCGGCAATGGACGTGATGGCGCAGATCTGGCCTTTATGCACATTAGCCGTATCACGGAAGTATTTGAACGCGGCAACCATGATTCTTGCAAAGCCTTCTACGTTGACACGCAATGTCCGTGTCACCTTTCCGGAATCAAGATCAGGATCCATATAGCCCGTCCCGGCTGCAAACAGAAGGTAGTCCATTCCGGAGTTCATCTCGATCAGATCATAGAACCGCTCCGCGGCATCATCGGCTGCAACGTCAATTGTCTTGTAAACAATCTGCCCCGGCACAAGTCCGGCTATCTCTTTCAGATTTTCCTCCCTACGGGCAGCGATTCCCACTTCCCATCCGCCACGGGCGAAGTCAAGAGCCACTTTGCGACCGATACCCGATGATGCTCCGACAATGATAATTTTTCTTGCCATAGTTCTCTAATTGTTTAATCCATATCGGGCAAAAGGAAATGTACGCATTTTATTCTATCCGTTCGCCCGTCTCTGTATTAACCGCAGGATCAGGCTTCTTGTTCAACGGAATGGTGTAGGAAATCGAAAAGCTCCCCGTAAAAGCAGTGCCCCGTTTACCAAATCCAGGGATATACATAGGTTTCCCGTACGGGGCTGCGCTCTCATGCAGAACAGCATGATATTTGACCGACCAGCCAAGCGAGATGGACTTGAATATGTCAACTCTCAGTCCGGCAAGGAACTCGAAATATCCTGCGGAGGCCGACTGTGACGGAATCGAGAACTCAACCGGATCATCCCAATAACCAGGCGACATGGTGACATTCTTCACCTGATACTTGAACGGAGTGAAACCATATCGGATGCCTGCATAAAGCTGATATCGCGGATTGTTGTTATACAGGAAGTTGTAGTTGATACCTATTTTAAAATAAGGAGCCATCGGGGAATGGAACGTATAGTTCTGCCCATCCGGAGTTATATCACAGGCTCCGAGACCGAACTCAACTACAGGCTTATACCTGTTGTGCAGGCTCAATTCGGCCCATACATCGCCTATGCCATAGTCCGATCCGAGAATACGCATCACGGGATCCCACACGTTGACACCTACCGTTACCGACTCCAGCAACGGATAGATCATACTTTTATCTTTCTTTACCAACGTAGTATCGACCCATTCCTGACCTGTGACCGTATCAACGAACACCACATGGCCTTCGGCATCCCTTCTCTCTGCAAGATTGGCCTTGGGATCCACGGTCTCCGGCTGCTCCACGACTCCTCCGGTGCCAGGGCGCGTCTTCACAGGGGTGATCTTTCGTTGTGCAAGACACGGCACCACAAGAGCCATACAGACAGCAACGATGGTAAAAGCCCGGAATATTCTATCAATCAGTTTCATCGGTTGATGTACGGAAATAAATTTTTATACGTTCGAGATCTGTGTTAGTGATCAAAGAGTCCACTATCGCGACAGAATCAACGAGATGACGCGTATATTTGAAGCTATGTATCTCATAAAGAAGCATGGCTCCACATTGCTCGGACGCGAAATAAGGGCTTGAAGTGTAGCCGAATGTCAATGTGTCGTTATAGGCTTCGTCGTCAAGTCCTTCCTGAGTGTAATGGAACACGTAAGACATATTGTCGGATCCGGCGCGGAACGGCAGATAGGCCAGCGACATCGCTTCGCCGGAATGATAGAGCACCGAATCGCCAGGAGCGCCGACTCCATATATCTCAAGATTTGACAACGTTATGGATGCCTCAGTGGACGAACTGTAGAAGCCGGCCAGAGGCAACGAGCTTTGGTTGTCTGTACATCCCGAGGTGTTACACGACGACAACACCGCCGATATGCTCAACACTGTCAATATGATTATTGCCGGTATTTTCCCCATATCGCGATCTCTTCAAGTGTTTTGCGTTTTTTCGCCGGGGCCACAGACTCCGGATCAGGATACCCCACAGGAATTATAGCCATCGGCTCTATATATTCCGGAAGTGCGAGAACCTTAGCCAGACGCTCAGCGTCAAAATTGCAGATCCAACAAGTTCCAAGTCCGAGATCCGAAGCCTCCAGACAGATATGTTCCACAGCAATAGCCAGATCAATATCGCAATGATCTTTTCCATCCTCGCGGTGCCATGAACATGAATGATCTCCGCAAGCCACAATGAACGTACCGGCATTGTTCATCCACTCGCGAGGATAAACAGCTCTGACCTCTGCGGCAAGATCGGGAGTTGTGACAACAATGAAAAGCCATGGCTGCCTGTTGCAGGCCGATGGCGCAAGACGCGCCGCCTCCAGAATTGCTGTCACCTGATCTTCCGGAACAGGCTGCGGAGTATAGTTCCGGCAGGAATATCTATCGCGTGCAATACGCAGAAAACCGTTTATTTTCTCAGTCTCAGACATCATTTGATCTCCTCCTCTATTTCGTAATCATTGCGGCGCGTGGAATTTCTGGCTATCAGCTCGCCGATAAAACCGGTGAGAAACAGCTGTGTGCCAAGAATCATCGCTGTCAGCGCTATATAGAAGTACGGTGAATCCGTGATGAGACGATATGCCTCTCCGGCGCAAATATGATAGAGCTTGACACCTCCAAGAAACATCACGGAGAGCAATCCGATCATGAACATAAGACTTCCAAGCAGACCGAAGAAATGCATCGGTTTACCTCCGAACTTATTGGTAAACCAAAGGGTCATCAGGTCGAGATAACCATTGACAAAACGGTCGAGTCCAAATTTCGACTTTCCGTATTTTCTCGCTTGATGGTGAACCACTTTTTCCCCGATGCGTGTGAAGCCGGCATTCTTCGCCAGATATGGAATATAGCGGTGCATGTCGCCATACACCTCTATATGCTTGACAACCTTGTTTCTGTAGGCTTTCAGGCCGCAATTGAAATCATGAAGATTATGAATTCCGCTCACACGACGGGCAGTAGCATTGAACAGTTTGGTCGGGATGGTCTTCGACAGCGGATCGTAGCGTTTCTGTTTCCAGCCACTGACCAGATCAAATCCATCCTTCATGATCATTTTGTAAAGCTCCGGTATCTCATCCGGACTATCCTGAAGATCAGCATCCATGGTTATCACAACATCTCCTTGCGCACGGGCAAATCCCGTGTTCAATGCAGGCGACTTTCCATAGTTACGACGGAAACAGACACCCTTCACTGCCGGATTATGCTCTGCAAGACGATTGATGACCGACCAGGAATCATCCGTGCTGCCATCATTTATAAACAGGATCTCGTAGCTGAACCGATGCTCATCCATCACTCGCCGTATCCAGCTTTCCAGCTCCGGAAGCGACTCAGCCTCATTGTATAGCGGTACGATTACGGTTATATCCATCGTATTTGTTTTATATCATTTATTCGGTTATTCCATTTGTGCGTGATGCCATCTGGCCGGCCAGGGAGCGACGGCGTGCAACGCTCTGAGCAATAGCTGCTGTTATAAGCGAAAGCACTGACCCGGTCGACATGCTGAGCCAGAACATCGACATGGTGAAAGACGATGCCGACGGAACGGCTCCGCTATCTATCATGCGCTGCATGATCTGAGCAGTCTCCGCATAATCATTGCCCGGCATCGCTTCGCAGGAAGCTATGCAGTTTCTGACAAGCCCGAGGATCATATCCGGCTCCACGAACTTGATATACAACATTGTGACAAGTGAACAGATCACTGATCCGAACAAAAATGTCATTATTCCTTGCATCCAAAGCCCGGAAAAAGTTGTCTGACCTTTTTGCCGGCGAACCGTTGACCGCATCGTGGCATAGATAACGACAGGCATACACGCCATCAGACAAAGCAACGCAAACGAAGCAATATTCACTCGCGTCATCAACACGAAAAAGGCGAACATGCCCGACATATATAGCCCTACCGGGATTCCGGCACGCGCACCAAGATAATATGGAGAGTCTTGTTTTTTCAAATCAATATGTTTTTATTATTGCAAAGATACATATTTTCCACAAGCAAACATCGCAAACAGCTGTTAAATCACAAAACTACCACAACTGCCCCACAAATTTTCAACCACCAAGCGATCCAATTCCAACGCGATTGAACCGGTAAAGTCTCAAAAACAGCTTAAAATTGTTATATTTTTATTTATATTCGCCTCGATATTAAAACTAATTAATTAATTGATTTATAAGATTAGAAGCATTATATTACTTATGTCACAGTTTATATTGCAGCAAAAACTATTGCATAGAGCATCTTGTGTAGCTATTTTTGCATTGTAAAATTTTTTCAGTTAAGGATTGCGACTTGACATAAGGTAAAAAAGGACAAACCACATAAGGTACAAGTCAGACAATAAATACCCCTTCACACTGGGGTGGCAATGGTCAAGACAAATATAAATGAGTCGCAAAAAAGAAATTTAAGGAATAAGATTGGTGATGAATCAAAACGATACATCAAAACAAACGGCCGGTTCGTGAGAATCGGCCGTTTGTTTTGATATTGTATGGCTATAGGGATTTCAATCCTTCGGATGGAATGTTCCGATATGACGCTTTTTCTTTTCCTCAAAAATCTCGTCTATGGTCAGCAGTATTCCTGTTTCCTCTACATCGCCAAACTCATCGTTGATTGCAGTACCGAACACTCGCATCGTTGGCGACAGGTTCATATAGGCATTGATCAGCGGTGGAATATTGATCCCGAAACTACGGATCTCATGATTAAGCGTCTTGTAATCGTCCGCGTATGAATCTCCGCAGAACAAAGCCTCCATCTCCTTGACATCAATCTTTGTGTCGAGAGGATTCATTGGAGTGACGAGCTTGTCCGGATCCGAAAAATGCTTGCTGAAGAAATAAAGTATCATATTGCGGCAAGCCTTTATATATCCCGGATACATTGTGACTTTGCCGAAAAGATATTTGATCTCAGGATGAACAACAGTCAATGCGCCAAGTCCGTCCCAGAGATTATCAAGCGCATATAGAGCCTTTGCACCGGCTTTCGAGGATTGATATTCAAGACGGACGAATGAACGTCCAAGCTCGATTGTCTCCGGAAGATATTCCCTCAGGAATTTATCGGAAAAATCAAACATGTGGGCTGTGGCAATCCGGGGAGTTCCATCCGGACGTATCTGTATATCCCGGCCTGTGATATAACGGTAGCCGCCGAGAATCAGTCTTGCAGACGGATCCCAGACGATAAGCTGCCGGCATGGTGGCATCATGACGTCATATTCATCTATATCACACGACTTACCGGTTCCTCCTCCGGCCGCTCGGAACGCGATTTCTCGCAGACGGCCTATCTCACGCATCACGTTAGGTGCGCTATGGGCATCGACAACGTAGATCTGATTGTTGCCCTTGTTGGTATCACGCAGGAACGTGCTTTCAGTCAATTCCGACTCTATAAGTTCTGTGCTGACAGGGGCAATTATTTCTTCTTTCATCAACTGATGCGTTTTGAGCTTGTTTCAATTTATCCAAGACGGTAGACAATCTCCTTGATCTCATCAGCCTGACCCTGAGCTTGGCGACCACCTTTCAGCGACTCGCAGGGGATAGGGTGTCCGATGCGTATTTCATACGACTGTCCTGCACTGCGGAACACCTCTCGTGGCAATCTGACCATCTCGATATTGAGTTTCAGTCCAAGCAGTGTCCTCAGTTTTGCAAAATTATAAAAAAAGTTTGAGTTTTTCCCCTTAAAGTAAACAGGAATTACAGGCCTTTGGTGCTGAATCGCCTTGTTTATGAAATTTTTCTGCCACTGCAGATCGGCTATCAGTCCATTTTTGCCCTTACGGGACACAAGACCGGCCGGAAAGATGATCACGGGCTTGTCCGACGACATTGCCTCGTCTATGCCACGGAATGCATCGCGCGACTGATGGCCATGCTTGTTGATTGGCAGAAAAACGCCTCCAAGAGGCTCTATGGCCATCAACAGATCATTCACAACAAACTTCAACCCGGGGCCATAGACACGCGTGAAATAGTCTATAAGCATCATTCCGTCCAATCCGCCCAATGGATGATTGCACACAATGATCACCCTTCCGTCTGATGGAAGATTCTCCGCCCCCACGACATTATATGTAATTCCAAGATGATCGATCACACCACGGCAAAAGTCGGCATCCCGTTTTCCGTGACACACTCGCAACATCTCATTCAGTTCGCGCTGGCAGATAACCCGTTCAAGCCATCTGACGACAAACCGCGGTATATATCGAGACTGGCGCGGAATCTTCTCCTTGATAACACGCCCGAGATCTATCTCTATTGGTTTATTCTCATCCATTGTTCCACAAAGTTACTACATATCGACTATATATTGCAAATTCACCGCCGATGATAAACCGGTTATTACATAAAATGACTAATTTTGCCCCATGGGAATATCAAAAAAAATAGCTTCTGCCGCAGCCTTATGCGCCACCTCTGCAAAAAGCGTCATAAAGCTGGCCATAGAGTCGCGCCCATGCGGAATCCGCAAGGCTGAAGACTCCGATGAATCACTAATTATAATGGGCAACGGCCCATCTTTGGCCGATGCGATGGCCAACCACGCCCCTGCCCTGCGCAATCATCCGCTGATGGCCGTCAATTTCGCTGCAAACGCTGAGGAATTCTACGGCTTCCGGCCTCGCTACTACGTGTTGGCCGATCCGGTTTTCTTTGCCAACACCCCCCACGAGAATGTCTCGAAGCTATGGAAAAACCTTTCCGAGCGCATCAACTGGCCAATGACGCTCTTCATACCGGCAAAAATGCGCCGTAAAGCCCGTCTGAGCTCCAATCACAACATCGACCTACAGACATTCAACCCTGTGGGCGTGGAAGGATTCCAATGGCTGGAAAACGCCGTGTTTGCATCCGGGCGCGGAATGCCTCGCCCTCGAAACGTTCTGATCGTGGCTATAATGATCGCACTGAAGATGGGCTACAAAAATATATGGCTGACCGGTGCCGACCATTCATGGACACGGACTCTTGAGGTTGACGAAAACAACACCGTGATCAGCGTCCAGCCCCATTTCTACAAGGACAACGACGCTGAACATGCCCGTGTGGCATCCGTTTATAAGGACATACGTTTACACCAGATCATGCACAGCTTCTATGTAGCGTTCCGCTCTTATTTCTTCATACGCCGCTTTGCCGACCATTCCGGAGCCACAATCATCAACGCAACTCCAGGGTCATTCATCGACGCTTTTCCGCGCCGTCAGCTCTCCGAACTCGACTGACAATCCACTGACACATGATAACGAACGAGGGCGCATCCACTATTGGATGCGCCCTCGCTGTTCTATGATCTGCCAGATCTTAATCCGGCACGAGGATTCAATTTATTTGGTTGTCTCTGACTCGATCTTTACATCGGTAACTACCGGTTCGTCGAACATACCTTCGATATCGTCGCGTGAACCCACAACCAGACGTTCATACTCGCGCAGACCGGTACCGGCAGGGATCAGGTGACCGCAGATCACGTTTTCCTTCATGCCCTCGAGTGTGTCCGTCTTACCATTGATGGCAGCCTCGTTGAGAACCTTGGTTGTTTCCTGGAACGATGCAGCCGACATGAAGCTCGTGGTCTGGAGAGCCGCACGTGTGATACCCTGAAGTATCTGCTCCGATGTTGCAGGAACGGCATCGCGGACGGTGATCAGACGGAGGTCACGGCGTTTCAGTGCCGAGTTCTCGTCGCGGAGCTTACGGGCAGTGATGATCTGACCGGGCTTCACATTCTCGCTGTCACCGGCATCGGTAACCACCTTCTTGCCCCAGATACGATCGTTCTCTTCCATGAACGCACGTTTGTCGACGATCTGCTGTTCAAGGAAGCAGGTGTCACCCGGATCAAGGATATTGACCTTACGCATCATCTGGCGGACAATAACTTCAAAGTGCTTGTCGTTGATCTTCACACCCTGCATACGGTACACATCCTGAACCTCATTGACAATGTATTCCTGAACGGCTGTCGGGCCCATGATATTGAGGATGTCGGCCGGAGTGATGGCACCGTCGGAAAGCGGCGTGCCGGCACGTACATAGTCATTTTCCTGTACAAGGATCTGCTTAGACAGCGGCACGAGATATTTCTTGACCTCGCCAAGACGAGATGTGACAGAGATCTCGCGGTTACCGCGCTTAACTTTGCCGAAGTTGACCTCACCGTCGATTTCGGCAACGATAGCCGGGTTGGACGGGTTACGGGCCTCGAACAGCTCGGTTACTCGGGGCAGACCACCGGTGATGTCACCGGCATTGCCGGCAGCGCGAGGAATCTTGACGAAGATCTCGCCCGGTTTGAGTTCTGCATTCTCGTCAACCATCAGGTGAGCGCCCACAGGCAGAGCGTAAGTCTTCACGATCTGACCGTTTGCGTCAACGATATTGGCTTCGGGAACTTTGCCACGGTCCTTGGACTCGATGATAATCTTCTCGCGCAGACCGGTCTGTTCGTCGGCATCAACGCGGTAGGTGACATTTTCCACAAGGTTTACGAACTGCACACGACCACCGGCTTCGCTGACGATAACGGCGTTGAACGGGTCCCATTCGCAGATCACGTCGCCCTTCTTGACTGAAGCGCCATTGTCGAAATAAAGTTTCGAACCATAAGGGATGTTGGCGTTGGTGAGCATCATCTTGGTGTTAGGATCGATGATACGCATTTCAGCCAGACGGCCGATAACCACTTCTACGTTGCGACCGTTGGCATCAACCTCGTCGGTCTTGACCGTACGGAGCTCATCAATTTCCAGATCACCGTCGTAACGCGATACAACCGACGATACGGCTGCGATATTCGAAGCGACACCACCGACGTGGAATGTACGGAGCGTCAGCTGAGTACCGGGCTCGCCGATCGACTGGGCGGCGATCACGCCGACAGCCTCACCTTTCTGAACCAGACGGTTGTTGGACAGGTTACGGCCGTAGCACTTGGCGCAGACACCCTTCTTGCTCTCGCAGGTGAGAACCGAACGGATCTCAACAGATTCAATGGGCGACTCGTTGATGCGGTCGGCGGCTATATCGTTGATCTCTTCGCCGGCAGCAACGATAAGTTCGCCGGAAATAGGATCGATGATATCGTGAACTGAAACACGTCCGAGGATACGTTCGCCGAGCGACACAACAACCTCGTCGTTCTTCTTGATCTCTGTGCAGACAAGGCCGCGCAGTGTGCCGCAGTCCTCTTCGTGGATAATCACGTCGTGAGCAACGTCGACAAGACGACGGGTGAGATAACCGGCGTCGGCAGTCTTCAACGCGGTGTCGGCAAGACCCTTACGGGCACCGTGGGTTGAGATGAAGTATTCCAGCACCGACAGACCCTCCTTGAAGTTCGCCAAAATCGGGTTTTCGATGATCTGACCTCCTTCGGCACCACTCTTCTGCGGCTTGGCCATAAGGCCACGCATACCGGAGAGCTGACGGATCTGGTCCTTAGAACCACGGGCACCGGAGTCAAGCATCATGTAGACAGGGTTGAAGCCCTGCTGGTCGGCCGAGATCTGCTTCATAAGCGTATCGGCCAGACGTGCGTTGACGTGTGTCCAGATATCGATGATCTGGTTGTAACGTTCGTTATTGGTGATAAAGCCCATCGAATAGTTGTTGAGCACTTCCTGTACCTGCTCGTAACCCTCGCGGACATATTCTTCTTTTTCTTTCGGGATAAGCACGTCGCCGAGGTTGAACGACAGACCACCCTTGAATGCCATTGCATAACCAAGGTTCTTGATGTCGTCGAGGAACTGGGCTGAACGTGGAATACCGCATTTCTTGATAACCTTGGAGATGATCGTACGGAGCGATTTCTTCGAAAGGATCTCGTTGACATAACCGATCTCCTTCGGCACGAACTGGTTGACCAGAACGCGACCCACTGAAGTGTTCTCAACAAGGTGTGTGATCGGATTGCCATCGGCATCCACATCCTCCACAACAACCGAAACCGGAGCATGGAGCGTCACGCGACCTTCGTTATAAGCGATCTCTGCTTCCTCAGGTCCATAGAACTTGAGGCCTTCACCCTTGTCGCCCTTGCGGAGCTTGGTGATATAATAAAGACCGAGAACCATGTCCTGCGAAGGCACGGTGATAGGTGCGCCGTTTGCCGGGTTAAGAATGTTGTGTGCGCCGAGCATCAGCATCTGTGCCTCAAGGATAGCCTCGTTGCCAAGAGGAAGGTGAACGGCCATCTGGTCACCGTCGAAGTCGGCGTTGAATGCCGTACATGCGAGCGGATGCAACTGGATTGCCTTACCCTCGATCATCTTGGGCTGGAAGGCCTGGATACCGAGACGGTGAAGTGTCGGGGCTCGGTTGAGCAACACGGGATGACCTTTCATCACGTATTCAAGGATATCCCATACAACGGGTTCCTTGCGGTCAACGATCTTCTTGGCCGACTTGACAGTCTTCACGATACCGCGCTCGATGAGCTTACGGATAATGAACGGCTTGTAAAGCTCGGCGGCCATATATTTGGGGATACCGCATTCGTGCATCTTCAGCTCAGGACCTACGACAATAACCGAACGTGCTGAATAGTCAACACGCTTACCGAGAAGGTTCTGACGGAAGCGGCCCTGCTTACCCTTGAGTGAGTCCGAAAGTGATTTCAGCGGACGGTTTGCCTCGGTCTTCACAGCCGACGACTTGCGCGAGTTGTCGAGCAGCGAGTCAACAGCCTCCTGAAGCATACGTTTCTCATTGCGGAGAATCACTTCGGGAGCCTTGATCTCGATAAGACGTTTCAGACGGTTGTTACGGATGATCACACGACGGTAGAGGTCATTGAGGTCACTCGTTGCGAAACGGCCGCCATCCAGAGGAACAAGAGGACGCAGTTCCGGCGGAATAACGGGAACAGCCTGAAGAACCATCCATTCCGGTTTGTTGCGGTGGCGCGATGCGCGGAACGATTCAACAACCTGCAGACGCTTCAGAGCCTCTGTCTTACGCTGCTGCGAGCCATCGGTATCGGCCAAGTGGCGCAACTTGTACGACAGATCGTCGAGGTCAAGACGCTGCAGCAGGTCATAAACGGCCTCTGCACCCATCTTGGCGATGAATTTGTTAGGATCCGAATCATCGAGCATCTGATTTTCCTTTGGCAGACGGTCGAGGATTTCGAAATATTCTTCTTCTGAGAGAAGATCATTGGTTTCAAGAGGTTTTTCTTTACCATCCTTCGACTGATAGAACTCAGCGGCCACACCCGGCTGGATAACCACGTAGCGTTCGTAGTAGATCACAGCGTCGAGCTTCTTCGAGGGAAGACCAAGAAGATAGCCTATCTTGTTCGGAAGCGAACGGAAATACCAGATGTGTGCAACGGGAACAACGAGCTTGATATGTCCCATGCGTTCGCGACGCACCTTTTTCTCGGTGACTTCAACGCCGCATCGGTCGCAGACAATGCCTTTATAGCGGATACGTTTGTACTTTCCGCAGTGGCATTCATAGTCTTTGACAGGGCCGAAAATGCGCTCGCAGAACAAGCCGTCGCGCTCTGGCTTGTAGGTGCGGTAGTTGATGGTTTCAGGTTTCAACACCTCACCGCTTGACTTCTCGAGGATTTCCTCGGGAGAAGCCAGGCCGATGGTGATTTTGGAGAACCCGGTTTTAACTTTATTGTCTTTTCTTAAAGCCATATATTTTTTTGTTGACTAAGATTCTGAATGTGTTGGAGATTAATCTCGGATCTCTTTTACTGTTCGAGGTTGATGCTCAGACCAAGACCGCGGAGCTCGTGGAGAAGCACGTTGAGTGATTCCGGAATACCTGCCTGTGGCATCGGATCGCCCTTGACGATTGCTTCATAAGCCTTGCTGCGGCCATTGACGTCGTCACTCTTGATTGTCAGGATCTCCTGGAGGATATGCGATGCGCCGAATGCTTCAAGCGCCCAAACCTCCATCTCTCCGAAGCGCTGGCCACCGAACTGGGCCTTACCGCCGAGAGGCTGCTGAGTAATCAGTGAGTACGGACCGATCGAACGGGCATGCATCTTGTCTTCAACCATGTGACCGAGCTTAAGCATGTAGATCACACCTACGGTTGCAGGCTGGTCGAAACGTTCGCCCGTGCCGCCGTCGTAAAGATAGGTCTTACCGTAACGGGGCAGACCGGCCTTGTCAGTCCATGCATTCAGATCGTCGAGTGTTGCACCGTCGAAGATCGGAGTGGCGAATTTCTCACCCAGTTCGCGACCTGCCCATCCGAGCACGGTCTCGAAGATCTGACCGAGGTTCATACGTGAAGGCACACCCAGAGGGTTAAGCACGATATCGACAGGAGTTCCGTCGGCAAGGAACGGCATATCTTCCTGACGGACGATACGGCTCACGATACCCTTGTTACCGTGACGGCCTGCCATCTTGTCACCCACAGAGATCTTACGCTTCTTGGCAACATAGACCTTAGCCATCTGCATGATACCCGAGGGAAGGTCATCGCCTATCGAGATATCGTTCTTCTTGCGGCGCAGTTCTGTCTCGATCTCTTTCTTCTTGCGGAGATAGTTCACGATACAGTCGCGGATCATATCATTCTTGTGGGCATCCGAGGTCCACTTGCTCAGATTGATCGTATCGTAATCGATATCGCGGAGGATACCGGCAGAGAATTTCGCACCCTTGGCAACGATGTCAGTTCCCAGGAAGTCCTTCACACCCTGCGATGTCTTGCCCGATGTCAGCGTCATGAGCTTGTTGACAAGAACATCCTTGAGAGATTCAAGTTTTGCTTCATACTCTTCGTCAAGCTTGGGAAGAAGCGCATTGGCTGTCTTGCTCTTCTTCTTGGCTGCACGTGAGAAGAGATTGGTTCCGATAACCACACCCTTCAACGACGGAGATGCTTTCAGCGACGCATCCTTCACATCGCCGGCCTTGTCGCCGAAGATCGCACGCAGAAGTTTTTCTTCCGGTGTCGGATCGCTCTCTCCCTTAGGAGTGATCTTACCGATCATGATATCACCGGGAACAACGTGAGCTCCGACACGGATTATACCGCGTTCGTCGAGATCCTTCGTTGCGTCCTCGCTGACGTTGGGAATATCGGAAGTAAGTTCCTCCATACCACGTTTTGTCTCACGAACCTCGAGAGAATATTCGTCGACATGGACAGAGGTCAGGATATCCTCGCGCACAACGCGTTCGTTAAGCACGATAGCATCCTCATAGTTATATCCTTTCCAGGGCATGAACGCCACCTTGAGGTTGCGGCCAAGAGCGAGTTCACCGTTTTCGGTCGAGTAACCCTCAGTGAGAATGGTGCCGCGCTCAACACGCTGACCCTTCACGCAGATCGGACGAAGGTCAATTGTTGTGCTCTGGTTGGTTTTGCGGAATTTAGGAATATTATACTGCTTCACGGCATCCTCGAACGCAACGAATTCCTGATCTTCAGTGCGGTCATAGCGGATACGGATGCAGTTGGCGTCTACATACTCTATCACGCCGGCACCCTCTGCAGTGATCTGCGTGCGGCTGTCGCGGATGAGCTGACCTTCCAGACCGGTGCCCACGATAGGAGCCTCGCTGCGCAGCAACGGAACGGCCTGGCGCATCATGTTCGATCCCATCAACGCACGGTTAGCGTCGTCATGTTCAAGGAACGGGATCAGCGATGCAGCGATCGACGCGATCTGTGTCGGAGACACGTCCATAAGTTCAACCTGATCGGGAGCTACGATAGGGAAGTCGGCGTCAAGACGTGCTTTCACACGATCGTTCACGAACGATCCGTCATCATTCACGGGAGCATTACCCTGAGCGATGATCTTGCCTTCTTCAATTTCGGCTGTCAGGTAGATTATATCATTGTTGTCCAGATCCACCTTGCTGTTCTCAACCTTGCGGTAGGGAGTCTCAATGAATCCGAGATCATTGATCTTGGCATAGACGCAGAGCGACGAGATAAGACCGATGTTCGGGCCTTCAGGGGTCTCAATCGGACAGAGACGGCCATAGTGGGTATAGTGTACGTCTCGAACCTCGAAGCCGGCACGCTCACGTGACAGACCGCCGGGGCCGAGGGCCGACATACGGCGTTTATGTGTCATTTCAGCCAGAGGATTGGTCTGGTCCATGAACTGCGAAAGGGCGTTTGTGCCGAAGAATGTATTGATGACCGAAGAGATCGTCTTGGCGTTGATCAGGTCGATCGGAGTGAACACCTCGTTGTCACGCACGTTCATGCGCTCGCGGATTGTACGCGACATACGGGCAAGACCCACGCCGAACTGATTGTAGAGCTGCTCGCCTACAGTGCGCACACGACGGTTGCTCAAGTGGTCGATATCGTCAACATCGGTCTTAGAGTTGATAAGCTCGATAAGATACTTGATGATTGCTATGATATCTTCCTTGGTAAGCACTTTGACATCCATCGAGGTGGTAAGGCCGAGCTTCTTGTTGATTCTGTAGCGGCCAACCTCGCCGAGGTCATAGCGTTTTTCTGAGAAGAACAGGTTGGTGATCACCTCACGGGCGCTCGCATCGTCAGGAGCCTCTGCATTGCGGAGCTGACGGTAGATATATGAGATAGCATCCTTCTCGGTGTTCGTGGTGTCCTTCTGGAGTGTGTTGAAGATAATTGAATAATCATTGGCGTTGATATCCTCTTTGTGCAGAAGGATTGTCTGTGCGCCGGAATCGAGGATCTCCTGGATGTTATCCTCGGTGATAACGGTCTCGCGGTCGATCAACACCTCATTACGGTCGATCGAAACAACCTCGCCGGTATCTTCGTCGACGAAATCCTCCACCCAGGTCTTGAGAAGACGGGCAGCGAACTTGCGGCCGACACATTTCTTAAGATTGGTCTTGTTGACCTTTACTTCCTCAGCCAGACCGAATATTTCAATGATGTCCTTATCGCTCTCAAGACCGATAGCGCGCAACAAGGTTGTCACGGGCAATTTCTTCTTGCGGTCGATATAGGCATACATCACATTGTTGATGTCCGTTGCAAATTCAATCCACGAGCCGCGGAACGGAATGATACGTGCCGAATATAGCTTTGTGCCGTTGGCTTGAGTGCTCTGTCCGAAGAACACACCGGGCGAACGGTGGAGCTGCGAAACAACAACTCGTTCTGCACCATTGATCACAAACGTACCCTTCTCGGTCATATAAGGGATCAGACCAAGGTATACGTCCTGAATCACCGTGGCGAAATCCTCGTGATCCGGGTCGGTGCAATACAATTTCAGCTTGGCCTTCAGAGGTACGCTATAGGTCATGCCACGCTCCAGACATTCATCTATGCTGTAACGCGGTGGATCGATATAATAGTCGAGAAACTCTAAAACGAAATTATTGCGCGTGTCCGCGATAGGGAAATTCTCGGCAAATACTTTATATAGGCCCTCGTTGTTGCGCTTTTCAGGAGGCGTGTCGAGCTGGAGGAAGTCCTGGAACGACTTCAGCTGAACCTCGAGAAAATCAGGATATGGCAGCGGATTCTTTACCGACGCAAAATTGACACGGGGTTTATTTTCTGTTACTGACATCTAAAATAATAGTAAGGTTAAGGAACTTAAATTAAATATTAACACAAAAAGGTTAAGTATCCGCCAACGCGGCGATACTTAACCTATATACCTGATTAACAGGCGTTATTATTTAAGTTCAACTTCAGCGCCTGCTGCTTCGAGTTCTTTCTTGAGGCCTTCAGCGTCTGCTTTGGGAAGACCTTCCTTAACTACAGCGGGAGCACCGTCAACCAATTCTTTGGCTTCCTTCAGGCCAAGACCGGTCTGAGCCTTAACGACTTTAACTACATCGAGCTTCTTAGCACCTGCTGATTTCAACAGCACGTCGAAAGAAGTCTTTTCTTCTGCGGCGGGAGCACCAGCGGCGGGACCGGCAGCAACTGCAACAGCTGCAGCGGCGGGTTCGATGCCATATTCTTCCTTAAGGATCTGAGCAAGTTCGTTTACTTCTTTTACCGAGAGGTTAACTAATTGTTCTGCAAAAGCTTTTAAATCTGCCATTTTAGTATGTATTTATTTTGTTATTTACTTTGTGTTGATTATGCTTCTTTTTTTGATAGAGTCTCAAGGATGCCATGAAGCTTGCTGCCACCCGAGGTTAGAGCCGAAATAACATTCTTGGCCGGCGACTGGAGAAGTGCCACAACATCGGCGATAAGTTCGTTCTTGCTCTTGATTGTTGCAAGGGTGTCGAGCTGATCTGCGCCTACATATACGGTCTCTTCTACGTATGCTGCCTTGAACGCGGGGAGTACGTCGTCCTTCTTTACGAAGTCCTTGATCAACTTAGCCGGTGCGTTCGCTACATTCGTACACATCAGCGAAGTCGGGCCTGCGAGTACGGGATACAATTCTGTGTAATCGCCGTCAAGCTGCTCAAGTGCCTTGTGGAGCAAAGTGTTCTTTACAACCAGAAGTTTGATGTCGGCCTGAGCGCATGCACGACGGAGCGCGCTTGTCTTCTCAGCATCGAGTCCGGCTGTTTCTACAAGGTAGAAATTTGTATACTCCTTAAGGGTTTGAGCGATATTTTCTATAGCTACTGCTTTATCTTCCTTTCTCATTTTCGTAACGCGTTTTTAAGTGTTAGTCTTCGATGCTCTTAGCGTCAACCTTAACGCCCGGGCTCATCGTGGATGAAAGATAAATGCTCTTGATATAGGTGCCTTTCGCAGTGGCTGGTTTCAGTTTGATCAGGGTGTTGATAAACTCACGGGCGTTATCCTTCATCTGCTCGGGAGTGAAGCTCACCTTACCGATCGAAGAGTGTACAATACCGTTTTTGTCTACCTTGAAGTCGATCTTACCTTTCTTAACCTCTTCCACAGCTTTTGCAACGTCGTTGGTCACAGTGCCGCTCTTGGGGTTAGGCATCAGGCCACGGGGTCCGAGTACACGGCCCAGAGCACCGATCTTACCCATGATTGCGGGCTGGGTGATGATTACGTCTACATCGGTCCAACCACCCTTGATCTTTTCGATATACTCGTCCAGACCAACATAGTCAGCACCGGCTTCTTTTGCGGCTGCTTCAGCATCGGGGTTGCAGAGAACCAACACACGGACGGTCTTACCTGTTCCATGAGGAAGTGTCACAACGCCGCGAACCATCTGGTTTGCCTTACGGGGATCTACGCCAAGACGCACATCAATGTCAAGCGAAGCATCGAATTTGGTGAAAGTGATTTCCTTTACCTTTTCAGTCGCTTCAGCGAGAGTGTAGGTCTTCCCAGCTTCAATCTTACCGAGGGCCAACTTTTGATTTTTTGTAAGTTTACTCATCTGTTTTCAATTGAAGTTTATTAGTTATTTTCAGGGAATGTACCTTTAACGGTGATACCCATACTTCTGGCTGTACCAGCAACCATACGCATTGCGGATTCTACGGTGAAGCAATTCAGGTCGGGCATTTTATCCTCGGCGATTGTCTTTACCTGTTCCCATGTGATCTCAGCCACCTTGTTACGGTTAGGCTGTGCAGAACCGCTCTTCAGCTTGGTTGCTTCGAGCAGCTGTACTGCTACCGGCGGTGTCTTTACGACGAAATCAAAGCTCTTGTCAGTGTAATATGTGATTACAACAGGCAGAACTTTGCCGGCTTTGTCCTGGGTACGGGCATTGAACTGCTTGCAAAATTCCATGATGTTGATGCCCTTAGAACCCAGCGCGGGACCTACTGGCGGTGATGGATTTGCTGCTCCACCCTTAATCTGCAATTTGATTTGTCCAGCAATTTCTTTAGCCATTTTAATCTTAATTTTAGATATTGGTGTTGATTGTGCTCGTCTGCAAACGAAATCGCTACCCTCTGCGTAACCAATGGGCAACGATCATTTATCAAACGCGCTCTACTTGCGAATTTTCCAACTCAAGCGGTGTCTTGCGGCCAAAGATCTTGACCATGACCTTGAGCTTTTTCTTGTCTCTGTCAACTTCTTCGATCTCTCCGGTGAATCCGCTGAATGCTCCAAAGATAACCTTGACAGTCTCGCCGACAAGATAATCATTGATGGAATCAACAGTCACCTCAGCCATATCATCGGCCATGCCGAGCATACGCTGAACTTCGCTCTGACGCAAAGGTTCCGGTTTTGCATCCTTACCTTTGCCACGAAGGAAATCAATGACGTTTGTGGTGTTACGGAGCTCGTACATCACTTCGCCGTGAAGAATAGCTTCAACAAACACGTAGCCGCTGTAAAGGTTCTTTTCTTTTACAACCTTCTTGCCGCCACGGACGGTAAGCACTTTCTCTGTAGGTATCAATACTTGGAAAACGTATTTGCCGAGATCAGTGTTACGGATTTGTGCATCCAAAACTTCCTTAACCTTGGCTTCTTTACCTGAAATGGCACGCAAAACGTACCATGCTCTCTTTTCGTCGGCCATTGATATTGTTCTTTTCAAAAGTGATTACAATCACATTGCTTAGCTGAACAGCTGGGGCAATGCGTAAATTAAGCTCATTACTTTCTCAACAACCCAGTCAACACACCAGATGATCGCAGCAAGTATAACGGAAGCAATCAGCACGATCATGGCGCTCTTGACAAGCTGACCTTTTGTTGGCCAAGAAGTCTTATACCGCAGTTCGGTATACGACTCCTCGATATTCGTAAATAGTTTTAGTTTCTTCATTTCTGTTTTCTTTGCACAGGAAGAGAGGCTCGAACTCCCGACACCTGGTTTTGGAGACCAGTGCTCTACCGACTGAGCTATTCCTGTATGTTAAAAGCGGCCGTCCTATCCGAATCCGGCTAAGCCGGCCGCTTTTGTTTTATTTTGTCCGATCAGACTTTCAAGTCCGATCCGGCGTCGACTCTGTTATTAGTCGAGGATCTCAGTGATCTGGCCAGAACCTACGGTACGACCACCTTCGCGGATTGCGAAACGAAGACCCTGATCGCAAGCTACCGGGTTGATGAGCTCAACGATGATTTCTACGTGGTCACCAGGCATAACCATTTCCACACCTTCCGGAAGAGTGATCTCACCGGTTACGTCGAGTGTACGGATGTAGAACTGAGGACGATAGTGGTTGTGGAACGGAGTGTGACGGCCACCTTCTTCTTTCTTCAGGATATAAACTGAAGCTTTGAATTTGCTGTGGGGCTTAACAACACCCGGGTGGCAGATTACCATACCACGCTTGATATCTTTCTTGTCGATACCGCGGAGAAGCAGACCTACGTTGTCACCAGCTTCACCCTGATCGAGGAGTTTGCGGAACATTTCAACACCGGTAACAACCGACTTCATGTCTGCGCCAAGACCCATGATCTGAACTTCGTCACCAACCTTAACGATACCGGTTTCGATACGGCCAGTAGCTACAGTACCACGACCAGTGATTGAGAATACGTCCTCAACAGGCATCAAGAAAGGTTTGTCGATATCACGGGGAGGCAGCGGAATCCAGTTGTCAACAGCTTCCATGAGCTCCATAACTTTCTGTTCCCACTGGGGTTCGCCGTTGAGTGCGCCGAGTGCAGAACCGCGGATGATAGGAGTTTCGTCGCCATCGTAGTCGTAAGACGAAAGAAGGTCACGCATTTCCATTTCAACGAGTTCGAACATTTCTTCGTCGTCAACCATGTCACACTTGTTCAGGAACACAACGATACGGGGAACGTTCACCTGACGAGCGAGAAGGATGTGCTCACGGGTCTGGGGCATAGGACCGTCGGTTGCAGCAACCACGATGATTGCACCGTCCATCTGAGCAGCACCGGTTACCATGTTCTTAACGTAGTCAGCGTGTCCGGGGCAGTCTACGTGTGCGTAGTGACGGTTAGCTGTTTCGTATTCTACGTGTGCGGTGTTGATAGTGATACCACGTTCCTTTTCCTCAGGTGCGTTGTCGATCTGGTCGAACGACTTCACTTCAGAAAGACCGGCCTTTGCAAGCACGGTAGTGATAGCGGCAGTCAAAGTAGTTTTGCCGTGGTCAACGTGACCGATGGTACCGATGTTAACATGCGGCTTGGAACGCTCGAACTTCTCCTTAGCCATGTTTCATCCTCCTTCAAGGGTGGTGGCGATTCGATTTCAACAAAATAAACGCGCCCAAAAAGGACGCGGTAAATCTAATGGTAGCGGTGACTGGATTTGAACCAGTGACGCCACGGGTATGAACCGTGTGCTCTGACCAACTGAGCTACACCGCCAAGTGGAGCCTGCGACCGGACTTGAACCGGTGACCCCCACCTTACCATGGTGGTGCTCTACCTGCTGAGCTAAAATGGCATTGCTCAATACATAAATCAGTATATATGATTGAGCAATTTTGTGCAAGCAAAAAAGGAATAAAATTAAAAAATTTTTGCTACTTAAGCACTAATTCAGTTTTAAGTGTATATAGCTTAGGTGAAAGCTGCCGTAAAAGCGGTGAAGATTCGCCGATCGTTATCAAGGTCAGTTCATGCATTGCACGTGAACAGATCGTATATAAGACCCCAAGCTCAGACAGAGGGAAAGTTTCTTTTGAGATATCGTAAGCTATGACGGCATCAAATTCAAGGCCCTTAGCGAGGTAGATCGGCAAGATAACAACGCCTTTTGGTAAAGCCCGATCTTGATCACCGATCAAAATTGGCGAAAATTCACGATGAAGCTGTTGGTAAAGCTGTTTAGCTTGTGCAAGGTCTTTAGTGATCAAAGCCACAGTATCATTTGTCGTGAGCTGTTGATGTAAGGCTTTTTTCAAGGATATCAGCCCGTTAGCTTGATCGGGTGAAGCGATGATCTGGGGCAATTTGCCATCACGAGTAAATGAGTTGATCGTAGCGCCATCGGGTAATAAAGCCTTCATAAAGTCGGTGATCTGTGCAGTCGAACGATAACTCGTATTTAGTGAAACAACGTGACTAGAGCGCGGTTTGAGATTTTTTTCAAGTGAAGCTAGCAAAGCTTGGGGTGTTTGGAGCGGATTAAAGAGCGCTTGTTCACTATCACCTAGTAGAGTCAATTTGGCTTGAGGAAAGCAGTGCTTAAGATAGATCAGTTGTGGTAAAGTATAGTCTTGCATCTCATCGACAAAAAGATGTGCGATCCCTTGATTTTGCCCACTCCCTGTCAAAAAATCGCGTAAGTAAAGCAGTGGCGCGCAGTCTTCTAGAGCGATCTTATGAAATTCTAGGCGTTCACTGAATTCAGTGACACTTTCAGGGAGAGTTTGGGCTAAAAAGTGCTGATACTGTGCATAAATGTCTAAGAAATAGTCGTTATAAAGCGCATCATAGACGATCGCAAATTTTTGTTCAACGATCTTGCGCGCTAAATGCTCGATCTCATCATCAACGGCTTGGAAACGGCCCCGGGTCTTAGTACCCAATAAGTCGTAGTATTGACGATCATCTAAATTATCGATTTTTTCTAAGACCCAGTTGGCTTTGGCTTCTTGTTTTATCCGCCGGTTGAGACGCTTGATCAAGATATTTTTGGTCTCATGGAAGCGTTGTGCGGGTTTCATCTTCAAGGGAAGTCCTTGATAGATCTCAGTGATCTCTGCTTTTGAAAAGAACACTTGCCCACCATCCAAAGTGATGTCACTAAAGCATAGTTTTGCTGGAGCTAAGTGATCAAGATAGTTTTGGATCATTTCCATGAAACTAGCCGCTTCTTTTTTAGCCCGGATCTTTCTTTGGTCAGCTGTAAGGGTACGCTGTTTTTCATAACGATCAAAGAGTGTCTCGACTTTTAGACCTTGGAAACGTTGCGCTAAAAATTCAGCTAGTGTTACTTGGCGCATATTGCGCTCGCCTAAACTTGGCAAAACTTCAGAGATATAGTGGCTAAAGAGCAAGTTAGGCGAAAATAAGACGATCTGATCGGCTGAGAGTTTATCTCGACTATGATAGAGCAAAAAGGCGATCCGTTGTAAGATAGCAGAAGTTTTACCAGAGCCAGCCACACCTTGAACTAATAATAATTCATGTTTGGTATCACGAATGATATCGTTTTGTTCTTTTTGGATCGTGGCCACGATATTTTTCATATATTCATCGTTATGTTCACCTAAGACCTGTTGTAGCATTTCATCGCCAACAGTTTCGTTAGTATCAAACATATTTTTGATCTGCCCCTCAACGATCGTAAATTGGCGTTTCTTTTGTAAAGTCGTCTCCAATTCGCCCATCGGTGTTTCATAAGTAACTTTTCCCAAAGTACCGTTGTAATAAATTGAGGAGATCGGAGCCCGCCAGTCATAGATCAAAAAGTTTTGGTGTTCATCTACAAGAGAAGCTGTCCCAATGTAAAGTGTTTCAGGAGTTGTTTCACCTGGATCAAGGATATCGATCCGCCCAAAGTAAGGCGAGTTCTTGAGTTGCTTAAGTGTCTTGACTTGTTTGGCTAAGATCTTTTCGTTTTCTAAGTTTTTAGCGACCAGTTGCTTTTGTTGCTGAACTTCGGCATTGGTCTCCATTTGATCATCGACTTCGAAAGTATTGATCTTGGCATTTTGACCATAATTTTTTTCGACCAGTGAAGTTTCAAGTTGAGCTTTTTGATACTCGTGTTCG
>OFFH01000338.1_pt1 | contig 37373 bp, 30 predicted proteins | sample 1521341 | NCBI WGS metagenome assembly OFFH01 (sample SAMEA3504108, study PRJEB24116) | mouse gut metagenome | biome: mouse gut; feature: mouse-associated habitat; material: faeces | place: Denmark | collected 2011 | reverse complement strand
TTACGGCCGCCTCCCGCCAAAATGCCGAGTCCGCCGAACATATGCCCATGAATGTTTTGTGGTTTTGCGGAAAATGGCTATATTACAACGCAGGAAGCTGCGCAGAAATGGAACATAAGCGCCCGACAAGTCCAAATCCTTTGTAAGAATAATCGTATAGAAGGCGCTGTACAGATCAACAGAATATGGCTGATACCTGCCAATGTCAGCAAACCCACAAACACCTATAAATATCAATCACAGCATAGTTTATAAATTACAATCGCAGTCATAAACAGAGGGAGGGCTGCTGTTTTGAAAAAGAAAGAAGCAAGTGCAAGAATTAAAATCAATCATCTGTTAGAAGAAGCTGGCTGGCGTTTCTTTGATGATGAAAACGGACCTGCAAACATACAGCTGGAACCCAATGTCAAAATGTCCAAAGCTGATTTGACAGGTATGGGCGAAAATTTTGATAAGGTGAAGAATGGCTTTGTGGATTTTCTGCTCCTCGACGATAAAGGTAAGCCTTTTATTGTGCTGGAAGCAAAAGCAGAGGATAAAGATCCCCTGGTCGGCAAGGAGCAAGCCAGAGAATATGCCAAGTCTCTTTATCTCAAGTATGTGATTCTCTCCAACGGAAATCAGCATTATTTCTGGAATATTTACAAGGGAAACCCGCAGCTCATCACGGCTTTTCCCAGCTATGAAAGCATTCGGGAAAGCAAAGCTATGAACGCTGACCCAGCAAAACTATATTCGGAGAAAATTGATTCTGATTATATTTCTGTAATCAAAAATCCTCGATACATGGAGGCGCCCGAGTACATAAACCCGGAAACTCGTCAGCAATTCCTATATGATAATGGACTGCGCTTTCTCCGTCAGTATCAGATCAATGCGCTGAAAGCCTTGCAGGAATCTGTACGACGTGGAAATCAGAGGTTTCTGTTTGAGATGGCAACCGGGACAGGAAAAACTCTCACTTCTGCTGCCGTAATTCGTCTTTTCTTGCGCAGCGGAAATGCGAATCGGGTGCTTTTCCTGGTGGACAGAATCGAGCTTGAAAATCAGGCCAAGAAAAACTTCCAGAACTATCTTGCTCCTGACTATCACACAGTTATCTTCAAGGAGAACATAGATGATTGGCGGAAAGCGGAGGTTGTCGTTTCCACCGTACAAACGCTTATGTTCAACAATAAGTACAAGCGTTTCTTTAAGCCTACCGATTTTTCACTTATCATTGCCGATGAAAGTCATCGTTCCATCAACGGAAACAGCCGTGCCGTATTCGAGTATTTTCTCGGCTATAAGCTGGGATTGACGGCTACCCCCAAAGACTATATCAAAAATATTGATGTAGAAAGACTGAAAGCTACTGATCCACGGGCATGGGAAAAACGGCAACTGCTGGACAGCTATAAAACATTTGGCTGTGAAAGCGGTGACCCAACTTACCGCTATTCGCTTCTGGATGGAGTTCGGGACGGCTATTTGATCAACCCCACAGTAGTGGACGCCAGAACTGATATTACAACAAAACTATTGGCAGATGAAGGTTATGCTGTGATTTCACAAGGGGATGAAGCAGACGAAGAACAAGAAGAAACCTACTTTGCCCGTGACTTTGAAAAGAAGTTTTTCTCCGAAGAAACCAACAAGATGTTTGTCAAAACTTTTATGGACAATGCGCTCCGTGACCCGATTACCGGAGAAATTGGCAAAGGCATCATATTCTGCGTGAGCCGCAAACATGCAGCAAAAATCACACAGCTGTTAAATGTGTATGCAGATATGATGTTCCCCGGCAAATACTGTTCAGATTTTGCCATGCAGATTACATCAGACGTTATGAACGCCCAGACCTATACCATCAACTTCCAGAACAATAATCTAAGCGGAACAACCAGTTTCTTGGAAGGGTATAAATCATCCAAGACCAGAATCTGTGTCACCGTGGGTATGATGACAACCGGGTATGACTGCGAAGATTTGCTGAATATCGGATTACTGCGCCCGTTCTTCTCTCCCACAGACTTTATTCAGATTAAGGGGCGTGGTACACGAAAGCATGATTTCATCTTCAAAGAACGAAACGGCAGTCAGGAAACCGTCCATAAGTACTCCAAGAAAACATTCAAGCTGTTCGATTTCTTTGGAAACTGCGAATATTTTGAAGAAAAGTTTAATTATGATGAGGTCTTAAAGCTGCCCCGCTTCCAAGGCAGCAGCGTGTCGCCAGGTACTCCGCCTGTTGACCCGGATGGATACGAAAACTTTGCTCCTGACCCGCTGAAAACGCTGGTGGAGACCAAAATCGGTGCCGAGGGTATGAAGATTGACCGGATGTACTTTGATAAATTCGAGGAGACTGTCAAAGAAGATCCAGTTGCGAGAGAACAATATGAGCAAGGCAACTATCCCGCTGTCATCCGCTATATTGATGACCACATCATGAATCAGCCCAACGAGTACTACACCTGGGACAAGCTGCGGCGCTCTATTGGCAGTGATCGCCGCATCACAGCCCGGGAAATTCTGGACAAAATCTTTGGTGTCCTGCCCTTCTTTAAGAGCAAAAAGGAATTGGTAGAGGATGAATTTGAGGGATATGCCCTGACACACAGTATTCCGTCAGAAAAGTATGCCGATATAAAAGAGTTCTTTGCCACTTATGTAACAGACAAAGATGTGCGCAGAGCCATCGAAGATCGAAAATTTCAGCTGCTTGGAACAGACATCAGCACATATACCATGGCAGATCTGAAGCATTTGGGGATGGATAGTATGCACAGCGTGGTAGATTACGTTACTGATAACGTAAATGTATCCCGCTTTATGTAGGAGGAAAGGAAATGTTGACATTTGACGTAAAGCGCAAGATCAATACGCTGCGTGATATTCTGGTGGGCAAGGTGCCCGACCCAAAGGCGCAGGTTGAACAGATTACCATTGCGCTTATTTATAAATTCATGGATGACATGGATATAGAAGGTTTGGAATTTGGCGGCTCTCGACAGTTCTTTACGGGTGAATATGAAAAGTATGCTTGGACAGAAATCATGAAGCCGGAAAACAGCGGCCAACAAAGGGCTTTATTCTATGCGGAAGGCATTGAGAAAATGACTACGAACCCCAACCTTCCCCAACTGTTCCGTGATATTTTCCGTGGAGCATATATCCCTTATCGGGACCCGGACACCTTGAATATGTTCCTTAAAGAAGTCAGCGACTTCTCTTATGACAACAGCGAAGATCTGGGCAATGCCTTTGAATATCTGCTGTCCATCATGGGCAGTCAGGGAGATGCCGGTCAGTTCCGCACGCCCCGACACATCATCGACATGATGGTGGAAATCGTAGACCCCAAGAAAAATGAGACCATTCTGGACCCTGCCTGTGGCACAGCCGGTTTTCTGATCAGTGCCTATCGCCACATTCTGGCCCAAAACAAGGATGAGGACGATAAAAGTACACTGACCGCCGATGATCGCAAGCGTTTGTCGGAAAACTTTGCCGGGTACGATATTTCTCCAGATATGGTGCGCCTATCTCGGGTGAACATGTACCTTCACCATTTTACAAAGCCTAAAATCAGCGAATACGATACCTTAACCAGCGAAGAAAAGTGGGATGACTGTTATGATGTTATCCTTGCGAATCCGCCTTTCATGACGCCAAAGGGCGGAATTATGCCCCACAGCCGCTATCTGGTAAAAGCCAAGCGTTCCGAGGTGCTATTTGTAGACTACATTGCTGAGCACCTTAACCCTAATGGACGAGCAGCAATCATTGTTCCTGAGGGCATTATATTCCAGTCCTCGAACGCCTATAAGGAGCTTCGCAAATATTTAGTGAATAATGATCTGTTGTATGCAGTAATCTCACTGCCTGCCGGTGTTTTTAATCCTTATAGCGGAGTCAAAACCAGCATTTTGCTCATTGACAAGCTTTTTTCAAAATTCAAGGATGAAATTCTATTTGTAAAACTGAACAACGATGGATTCGATCTGGGAGCACAGCGTCAACCCAAAAAGGGAAGCGAAATCCCGGAGATTGTTCGCATTGTAAAAAAATACCATGCAGATCTTGACCCGCAAATATCAGATGATGAGATTATCCACCATTCGCTCGTTACCATTGCTACAAAAGAACAGATTGCAGAACAAAACTACATCTTAGTTGGAGAACGATATGCTTCTTCCATTCATACAAATAGTGCTTGGAATATGGCCAAAATTGGGGATGTATGTGAAATAGAACGTGGAGCTTCTCCTCGTCCTATAAATGCATATATTACGGAAGATGAAACGGGAATTAATTGGATAAAAATTGGGGATGGTTCGGATAATTCTTTTTATATTACAGATGCAAAGGAAAAGATAACAACTGAAGGAGCGTCTAAATCCAGATATGTCCATAAAGGAGATTTGATTCTCTCAAACTCTATGAGCTTTGGAAAACCATATATATTAGGGATTGATGGATGCGTTCATGACGGATGGCTGATACTTAGATGCAATACCCAGATGGTTGATCAAAAATATCTATGCTATATACTAGGATCTAACCCCATGATAGCCCAATATAATCGCCTAGCCACAGGTGGAGTAGTAAAGAATTTGAATAGTAATTTGGTTCGAGGTTGCAGCATTCCCCTTCCTCCATTGGGAATTCAAAAAGAGATTGTTGCAGAGCTAGATGGTTACCAGAAAATCATTGATGGTGCCCGGCAAATTGTAGATAATTATAAGCCAACTATCAGAATTAATCCTGCTTGGAAAAAAGCTAAATTAGGTGACATTTGTAATTTGACATATGGTTATACAGACACAGCAAAAGAATCTGGTTCAGCTCGATTTGTGCGCATTACTGACATTGATGAAAAAGGACTGCTCAGAGACGAGAATAAGCGCTATGTTGACTTAATTGAACAGAATAACGCCTTCCTGCTCCACAGAGGAGATTTGCTCGTTGCCAGAACTGGAGCCACCTATGGTAAAACACTATATTTTGATACGGATGAAACAGCCGTATTTGCATCATTCCTAATTAAGCTAGATCTTCCAGAGTACATAGACCATTACTTTTATTGGATTTTTGCGCAAACTCAGAACTATTGGGATCAAGCCAATAAGTTGGTTTCTGGAGGTGCACAACCTCAATTTAATGCTAATGCAATTAAGCAATTAGTAATACCCATTCCACCACTCGATATCCAAAAGTCGATTGTAAAGCAGGCAAGAGAAGAACAGGAAATCATTGATGCAAACAAAAAGCTAATTTCTATTTTTAAGCAAAAAATAGCAGATAAAATTAGTGAGGTCTGGGGGGAATAGCCTATGTATGGTGAAACATTTAAGAACGCTCTATACGGCGCTTTCCAACCGGCCGATGATGAGTTTGATCCTTCGTTCTTGGTTCGCCTTTTGGAGTATTTTCCAACCGATAAAGTGGATATAGGAAATGAATCTTATGACCAATATCTTAGTTTATTATTCTTTGCGTTCATATAACGGACGAGATGACAAGCCAGACTTAGACAATTATGAGAGTGTTTATGGATTTAGCAAAATTCCGGAAAAAGACATTTTTAAAGTGTTTCATGTTATAGAGATGGATGAACAATCTATAACGGACCGTGTCAAATATATCAACCGAAGAGATCAATATGCACATGCAGCAGGAAAAAGAAATCTCTCTACAGAAGAATTGACAAGTTATATTGATGAAGTGACAGCACAAGCAGAGGCTGTGTGACAATAATATAATTGCCACAGCCTCTTTTTGATTAAATCATCTGAAAACGTTTCAGTGCCTCCATAATCGCCGCTTCCTTTTCCGCCGGACACTTTGGTACTTTCGGATTCTCGGATTTGGACAGGTTGTAATTCTGACCAATCTCTAATCCGCACTTTCTTTTGACTTGGGAGATATACAGGCTGGGCACTTTCACATGGTGCTTTTCCCAGACATATGCCTTGATTTCCTCGTAGGTGGCCTTTGTCTCGGCGGCAGCAGCGTCCAACTCATCCAGATCCAGGTCGATCTCTATGGTTCATCCGGTTTTTGTTGGGACAAAAGAACAACCGTCTCAACGTATAAACTATTGTCCAAACCACATCACATATCTTTTTATTTCTTGTCCGCCTTTTGTTCCAACATTTTTATAGAATTCAAATAATCCTCTTCTACATCACTAATGATTCTGGCTCTATATTTCTTATATTCATCTATTGCTTTATTAACAGCCTGCTCATGAGAGACATTTCCGCTTCCCTGCAATAACTGCTCTCCAGTCATGGTAAGAATACGATCTAAATGTTCCGCCCAATCTTTCATGGTCATTGCCTGTTCACGTTCTGCCTGACGTTCCGCAAAATCTAAATACCCTGATACAAGTTGACCCATTGCCCGAAGTTCTTTTTCATCCAAATAATTTTTTGCAACAACAGCCTCTTTCAATGTCGGCTGATTTCCGGTAAATGTTGTAAGTCCCATAAACTCTTTTTCAGCATCTGCTCTTGTGTAAATAACCTCTGCAGCCGTTTGACCATGAATAGCATAATGAATTTTATTCTGCACTTTTTTAAAAAAGAGAATGGATATTTCTGCTTTGGGATCATAATCAATGCTAGTAGCGTAAATCTCAAGAATTTGTCTGTAAAACACCTTTTCAGAAGCACGAATGTCTCTGATCCGTTCAAGTAATTCTTTAAAGTAACCACCGCCACCCAGATTTTTTAATCGTTCATCATCCAGTGCAAAACCTTTTCGCATATATTCTTTCAGTATATTAGTCGCCCAAATTCTGAACTGCGTACCACGTTTGGATTTCACACGATAGCCCACAGAAATAATGACATCCAAATTATAATAGTCAACTTGGTAGGTTTTCCCATCCGCCGCAGTTGTTGCAAAATTTGCAACAACTGATTCTCTCACCAGTTCACCCTCAGAAAAGACATTTTTTATATGCCTTGAAATCGTTGATTTATCTCTTTGGAATAATTCAGCCATCTGGTCAATGGATAACCATACGGTATCTTCGTCAAAAGTCGTTTCAATTTTTGTCAGACCATCTTCTGTCGTATAAATAATAATATTTGATTTCTGATTCATATTTTCTCGATTCTTCACTCATACACCTCAATTCTACTAAAAAGTGCAACGTCTGTTGCACTTTTGCTATTCATTTACTATGTGACTTATTTTTCACCAAAACATACGAAAATGTCCTAGTACATAATTCTTGATTCACTTATAGTAAACTTTACTCTTTGTCGCCGTTAAATTTATCCACCATAAATTCCACCTCAATATCAGGCTCAACACCTAGTTTAAACAATAAACATACCGCACCTACATATTATCTTAAATCTTAATTTATACTGCATAATAAAAGTATGCAATAAATTTTCAAATTGAGATATGTCTTTATTCCCCGCTATGTATTATTTTCGAATCTCTATAGTTCCTCTTACTATATCTGCAACATATTTTGAGGAAATTTCATAATCTATAGAATCTGGACTTTCTTTAAATACTAATACTGATGGAAATGCCATTACTGTATTATGTTTAAGATAGTTTATATGAAATATCAAAATATCCACATCTTCTTTTTCATAATACTCATAACAGAAAATCCTGTTTAGATTTTCCGCATACTCCTCTTTATTTCTATTATACTCTTCTTGTGCTGAGGGTCTATTAAATGGATTATCAGTAATCAATGGCATACTTGGTGCTTGTAAAGGATATCCCGTATATTCAACAACATCATCATTACACTCGATTTGATACACATATTCCAAAAATCTCATTTCCAATATTTCTTCTATAATATTACTTTCTGGAACAGCTATATCTTTTATTTTACATATATGATTTTTCTTAATAAAAATTTTTATATCAATATCTTCATCAAATGTATTACCTATATTAGCCACGGTCAAATCAACCATCCCTTGTTTATCTATCTTTTCAAAAAAAGAAATATATTCATAATAATCTACAGTATCCCAGTATAATTCCTCTATGGAATCATACCGTTTTTTCTCTTCCTCACTACCTTCAAAACTTGTACCACTACCTTCATAAAAAGGAACTAGCGTAGATACCCTTTTTTTTAGATTTCCAACATTCCAAAAAGAATCTTCAATTTCGATGCCATTTTCTTTGGCAAATTTACAAATGATACTCTTCCTTCTATCAGTAATATCTGCATCCATTATTCTACCTGTCACAAAATCTGATTTTCCTAATAATTTATTCAAATCAGGAACATTAATCAATAAAGGATTCTCCTTTTTTTCAATGCTCTCTGTATTTTCCTTTTCTCTAGCATTCAGATATCCCTGCTGTAATAAAGCAATTTGGGAAATAATACTCTCTCTTTTATCTTTTACCAATTTACACTCAGAAAAGCCAGAATATTCCACAGTTGCACCTTCATCTTCCTCTAATGATGCAGCCTTAATTTTTAGAACAGGACTTTCCTTTTTTTCGAATAGCGTTTTCTTACCTACCGCTAACGGAAAAAAATGCATTCCTAAATGATTAGTAAATAGCTGTCTCAGTTCATGCTCATCTTTTACTATAAAATAGATACCTCTATCTTTATATTTTTCTTTAAAATCCTGCACATTTTTATATTGTTCCATATCTACATTAGATAGATTTATAGGTGCATCAAGAAAATACATAAATACTTGTTTATTTGAAGACAACATTTCTTCAATTTCTTCTTCCGTTCCAGATCCGTATTTATCTGTTGGTGTGCCAAATTTAGTCCAAAATATAGCAACTGCTGCATCACACTCCCGAACGAATTGTTTATTCAACAATTCCTGTGGTTTATCCCCAGATTGTGGATAACTATCTGTTGACCAATGCTTTGTCATGATTTCCATATTATTAATATTTCCATACACTCTATTAAAATCATCCACACATTCCCTAATGATATCAATAAACTGATTAACATCACCTGGACACGAAATTAACAAATCATACGCAGTAATTCCCACTCTTGGCATAAATACTCCTCCTCTGAAAATATTATTAATCTGTTCAGTAAATTTCATATCGCAAAGAATGACGATAATGCTCAAAAGCGTAAATCTATGAAAAGCATCCCACTATTTCTAAAGACACCTCAAATCATACGAAAATGTTCTAACGCTTCCCTTATAGCAGCTTCTTTCTCTGGTAGGCATTTCGGCTGTCTGGAATTTTCCGATTTCGGCAGGTTATAATTTGCCCTCTCAATAATCCCACATTTCTGCTTTACCTGTGCGATATAGAGATTGCTGACTTTTAATCCGCTTTGCTTCAGAACATAATCCTTGATTTCCTCATAAGTGGCTTTACTCTCCGCAGCCGTCAAATCACTTTCATCCATCCCTAATTCCACATTGATATGCTTCAACTTATTTTATTTAAGTTTGGAAAGCAAACACACCGTCTCCACATGCACCGTATGCCCGAACTGATCCACAGCCCTCACCCTGCGCAGTTCATAACCGCCGTCACAGAGAATCCGCAAATCCCTGGCCAGGGTGGCACTGTCGCAGCTTACATAGACAATGCGGTCCGGCCGCATCTGAAGCATGGTCTCCAGGCAGAGAGGGTCACAGCCCTTTCGGGGCGGGTCCACCACCATTACATCCGGGCGGCACAGTTGGTCCTCCCCCTGTTTTTCCGCATAAAAAGCAGGCAATACCTCCTCTGCTTTCCCCACATAAAAGAAGGCATTGTCAATTCCATTGCGCTCCGCGTTGGCCCGGGCGTCCTCTATGGCCTGGGGTATCAGCTCCACACCGCAGACCTGCCGGGCCTTTCCGGCCAGAAACAGGGAGATGGTACCGATGCCGCAATACAAATCCCAAAGTACTTCCCGGCCGGTCAGGTCTGCGTACTCCAGCGCCAGACTGTACAATTTTTCGGTCTGTATGGGATTGACCTGATAGAAAGAGAGAGGAGAAATGGAGAAAGTCAATTCCTGCCCCGTGCAGGGATACCCTTCCTTCCCCATATCCCGCACATGAATCACATCCCGGATTTCCCCGCGACCCCATAGGATATGGATTTCTTTTCCCATAATCACATTGGTTTTTTCGGAATTTATACTGACTGATACGGACGTCATTCCTTTGATCTGAGATAAAGCAGAGAGTAATTGGGCCTGCTGGGGGATTCCTTCTTTCCCCTTTTCTTTGTTTATCACCAGGCACACCATTATTTCCCCGGTGGTAAAACCTTTCCGAATCAAAATATGACGCACCAGCCCTCTGCCGGTGGTCTCATCATAGGCAGAGATATGATATTTCTCCATATGGGCCACAATTATTTCCAGAATCTGTTTATTCTCTTCCGCGCCCAGGTAACATTCCGTACCGGGAACAATGGTATGAGTACGGCCCGCATAGAAACCCGTCACCACATGGCCTTCCCGGTCCGTACCCACAGGATACAGGGCCTTGTTCCGGTAACGATACGGATCTTCCATGCCCACAATGGGTTCCATGACCCGGTCCACACAGTCCGAATCAAAGCCGCCGATGCGAATAAGATTGTTTCTCACCTTCTGCTGTTTATAGACCAACTGCCTCTCATAGTCCAGAGCCTGGATCTGACAGCCGCCACAGCGCCGGTGATGAGGACATCTGGGTTCCACGCGATAAGGAGAAGCCTTCAGCAGCTTCTCCATACGGGCATACGCATATTGTTTTTTTGCCAGAGTGATACGGGCTTCCACCACATCTCCCACCACGGCGTCTTTCACAAAGAGGGTAAAGCCATTCACTTTGCCGATGCCCTCTCCTCCTGTACCTATATCCTCTATGGTCACCGTAACCAGGTCATTTTTTTTATAGGATTGACACATTTCCTTCTCCATAAATGAGTTAATAATCAATTTTGCTGGCCTTCAGGTTGGACTCAAACAACCTGTTGTACCCCAGCCATCCCGGCTCCTTGGCATTGTCCAATATCTCCTTGAAAGTCTCCAGCTTGGCATCGGTGTCATCCGCATAATTCAGGGCCAGCGCTTCGATCAAGGCAGGGATCCTGGGTGATCCGAATTCATATTTCCCATGATGGGCCAGAATACAGTGCTGCACCTGGGATAACAGCTCATGGGGGAAACCCTGGATCCTGGCCGCCCGCTCCCCGATCATCTGGGAACCCATGACAATATGCCCCAGCAACTGGCCGTCATCGGTATAATTGTTCTCCGGAAAAGGAGAAATCTCCAGAATCTTGCCGATATCATGACACATGGCCGCCGTCAGCAGCAGATCCCTCTTTAGGATAGGATAAGCGCTGCAATAGTAATCACATAATTTGGTCACACCCAGGGTATGTTCCAGCAGGCCCCCCACAAAGCCGTGATGTACGGTTTTCGCGGCAGACGAATTGCGGAACGCTTTCTGAAACTTTTCATCCTGTACAAAGAAGCTTTCCAACAGCTGTCTCAGATAGGGATTCTCAATACTGGCCACCAAATCTGTCAATTCCCGGTACATTTCCTCAATATTCCTGCTGCTCACGGGAAGGTAGTCCGCAGGCTGGTATTCCCCCTCCTGACATCTGCGGATCCTCTTTACATTGACCTGCAGCGAACCTTGGAAACTGGTGATATCCCCATATACCTCTATGTAATCCAGGGAATCAAAATCCCCGATTCCCGGATTGTTGGGCTCCCACACTTTGGCGTCCAGCGTGCCCGTCTTGTCCTGCAATATCAGACTTTCGTAGGACTTACCGTTCTTGGTCACCATGGATTGTTTATGTTTGCACAGATAAATGTCAAACACTCTGTCGCCGTCCCTGTACTCTTTGATAAATTTCATATCCCTTACGTCTCCTTATTCTGTATTTTCTTTTTATTCTGCCTCTCCCGCCGTAACTTCAAAAGTCAGTTCCCTGTACTCTCCCTGGGACAGCCGCATCACCCGCAGCGTCAGAACGTCCTCCACATTGGCTTTCAACAGATAGCCCGTATAATCGCTCATCTTGGCCACGTCCTGCCGGTCAATTCCCACTATCACATCACCGCTCTGGATGCCGGCCAGCATGGCAGGAGAATCCATCTCCACTTCCCGCACATATGCGCCGAAGGGCACCTGGGACTGCCGATTGGCCTCCTTGGGCACATCCACTCCTATCACACCCAGATAAGGAATCCGGTCTCCCTTGGCAAGTCTGTTGATCATCTGTTTCAGATCGCTGATGCCGTAGGCACTCACCATATTCCGCATGTCACTGCCTGATTTTCCCGCGGTAATAAAGCCCACCACCTGGCCGCTGGTGTTGAACAGCACCCCGCCTGCAGACTGGCTCCCGTAAATATCTGTGGTCAGGAGCTGGAAATTCATATCCGCCAGGGATACCTGTCCCCCGGTGGAAGTGATGATTCCGTAACCTACAGAACCGCTGCTTCCCATGGGACTTCCCACGGCGATAACGGGGCTTCCCACCAGATTCCTCTGCAGGGAGGAGCCCAGAGACGCCACATGCAGATCCTCCGCCGGCATGGCCTGTCCCAGTGTGTTCAGGCTCACACACAGCACTGCCAGATTGCCGTCCTGAAAAGACTGAGCCATCAGGGCGTCCGCCTGGACTCCGTTGGAAAAACTGACTGTCAGATGATCCGCCCGCTTCACGGAACTGTAATCCGTCAAAATCAGCAGTTCTTTCCCGTTGTTTCCCACCACTATACCGGATGTCTGGTTTTTGCTCTCATACACATTGGCGAACCAGTCCGTGTCCGACTTGGTGCCCGTGACCACCACCATGTATTGTTCCAACTGTTTCACATACTCTGATAGAACATTGTAAATCTGCCGGTAATCTCCCATATCCAGCACCACACGGTTGAGAATTTCCTGCACCTGGCTCTCGTCCAGTTCCAGCTTTTCCGGCGGTGCTTCTTCCGGCTGGGGACTGGGACTGGGGCTGGGCTGAATATATTCCTCCAACATTTCCTCCGGCAGCATCTCCTCCGGCTCCTCCGGGAAAATAATGGCTTCCGGCTCCTTTTCCGGATACAGCCAGTTGCTGATCACCGGTTCCAGCACCAGAAAGGTAAAACAGGCAATCAAGCCGAAAATAATGGCCATGGAAGCCGTGATCATGGTCCGGCGGATCAGCCTGCGCTTGTTGATGGGCCTCTGCTTGATCTTTTCTATCATGAAATTTTCCTGGAAATTGTCCTGGCTTTGTTCTTTGCGGTCCGGCATTCTCTCACCTCTTGTTCTGAGTATATAATATCCCTTTTTAATTGTAAAGTAAAACCGGGGGTATCCGATCCAACGGAATTGTGTTATACTTGTAAAGAGTACGCCAATAAACATTTTTACAGAAATAAAGGAAGTGAACCCCATGAATGAAAAAGGATTAAAAATCTTAGAATATGACAAAATCATCGGAATGCTGTCGGAAAAGGCAGATTCCGCGCCGGGAAAAAAATGCTGTCAGGAATTACAGCCCATGACGGATCTGCATCAAATAAACCTGGCCCAGACAGAGACGGAAGACGCTCTGGCCCGGCTTTTTAAGCTGGGAAGTACTTCCTTCGGCAGCAATCAGGATATGGGCTTTGCCCTGAAATCCCTGGAAATAGGCAGCACTCTGTCCATGTCTGAACTGCTCCGCATGGCAAGAATGCTTGACAATGTAAATCGAATCAAAACTTATGGCCGAAAGGAAAGGGAAGATATTCCCCGGGACAGCCTGGATGATTATTTTGAGCAATTGACTCCCCTGACCCAGTTATCCGGAGAGATCAGCCGCTGTATCCTGTCGGAAGAGGAGATGGCGGATGATGCCAGCCCCGGGCTGAAACATGTACGCCGCTCCATGCTGCTTACCAACGAAAAAGTCCGCAGCCAGCTTAATTCCATGATTACCGGTTCCTACCGCAGCTATCTGCAGGACGCGGTGATCACCATGCGGGATAACAGATACTGTATTCCTGTAAAATCGGAGTACAAGGGACAGGTGCACGGTATGATCCATGACCAGTCCTCCACAGGTTCCACCTTTTTCATAGAGCCTGCTGCCGTGGTGGAACTTAATAACCGGCTGCGGGAACTGGAGATCCAGGAAAAAACGGAAATGGAAAAGGTACTGGCGGACCTGAGTGCCCGGGCGGCGGAGCATGTACAGGAACTGGCGGACAATCAGAAGCTGATGACCCACCTGGACTTTGTGTTTGCCAAGGGAAAACTGGCCCTGGATCAGAACGCCACCCGGCCTGTTTTCAACAACCGGCATTATATCAACCTGCGCAAGGGCCGTCATCCCCTGCTGCCCAAGGACAAAGTGGTTCCCATTGACATTCATCTGGGCAAAGACTTCGATCTGCTCATTGTCACCGGCCCCAACACCGGAGGCAAAACCGTATCTCTGAAAACCGTGGGACTGTTCACTCTCATGGGGCAGGCAGGGCTGCATATCCCTGCTCTGGACCGATCGGAATTGTCTGTCTTTACCAGGGTATATGCGGACATCGGTGACGAACAGAGTATTGAGCAGAGCCTGAGCACCTTCTCCTCCCATATGACCAGCATCGTACAGATCTTAAAGCACGCGGACGAGAATTCCCTGTGCCTGTTCGATGAACTGGGGGCGGGTACGGATCCCACGGAGGGAGCGGCTCTGGCCATTGCCATCCTGAATTACCTCCACGACAGAGGCATCCGCACCATGGCTACCACCCATTACAGTGAGTTGAAAATCTACGCTTTGTCCACAGACTTTGTGGAAAATGCCTGCTGCGAATTCAATGTGGAAACTCTGCGGCCCACCTATCGGCTGCTCATCGGCATTCCCGGCAAGAGCAATGCCTTTGCCATCTCCTCCAAGCTGGGTCTGCCGGAGGAAATCATCAATGCCGCCCGGGAACAGATCAGCAAAGAGGACGAAAGTTTTGAAGATGTGATATCGGATCTGGAGAGAAGCCGTGTCACTCTGGAAAAAGAACGCCAGGAAATTGCCTCCTACAAAGCCCGAATCAAGACATTGCAGGACCAGTTACAGGCCAAGAACGAAAAACTGGATAATGCCAAAGACAAGATTTTGAAAGAAGCCCACGAAAAAGCCCGGGATATCTTACAGGAAGCCAAGGAGGTTGCGGACGAAACCATCCGGGATTTCAACAATCTGGGACCCGGCGCGGATATCAGGGACCTGGAGAAAAAACGCCAGAAGGTAAGAGATAAAATCAATGAAAAGAACCAGAAGCTGGCTCTGAAGCCCGGCACCGGACAGGAGAAGAAAAAAACCCTGGATCCCGCCAAACTCAAGAAGGGAGACGGTGTAAAAGTGCTCTCCATGGGCTTAAACGGCACGGTGAGCACCCTGCCCGACAGCAGAGGCAACCTTTTTGTGCAATGCGGCATCATGCGCACCCAGGTAAATGTGAAGGATCTGGCTCTTACGGAGGAAGTCACCATCACCACTCCCGTGATGCAGCGCACCAACACAGGCAAGATTAAAATGAGTAAATCCCTGTCCATCTCCACGGAAATCAACCTTCTGGGTAAGACGGTGGACGAAGCTCTGTCGGTGCTGGACAAATATCTGGACGATGCCTATATCGCTCACCTCTCCTCCGTGAGAGTGGTACACGGCAAGGGAACCGGTGCCCTGCGCAACGCGGTCCACAGCCATTTAAAGCGCCTGAAGCATGTAAAGGAATTCCGTCTGGGAGAATATGGGGAAGGGGATGCGGGCGTTACCATCGTAACGTTTAAATAACCACTGCATAAGGAGTATTTTATATGGTAAATAAGCAGAAAGTTCTGATCGTAGACGACGACAACAATATTGCGGAACTGATATCTCTGTACCTCACCAAGGAGTGCTTTGAGACCATGATGGTGTATGACGGAGAATCCGTTATGGGAGCCATCGCTTCCTTTGAACCCAATCTAATCCTGCTGGATCTGATGCTCCCGGGCATAGATGGCTACCAGGTCTGCCGGGAGGTCAGGGCCAGATATACCACCCCCATCATTATGCTGTCCGCAAAGGGAGAAGTATTTGACAAGGTACTGGGTCTGGAACTGGGAGCGGACGATTATATGGAAAAACCATTCGATTCCAAGGAACTGGTGGCCCGGGTCAAGGCAGTGCTGCGCCGGTACAAACCTGCTGCCGATCCCAAACCCCAGCCCCGGGACGAATCCGTGGAATATCCCGACCTCACCATCAACCGCACCAATTACGCCGTAACCTATATGGGCAGAAGCGTGGATATGCCTCCAAAAGAACTGGAACTTTTGTATTTTCTGGCTTCTTCCCCCAACCATGTATTTACCAGAGAGCAGTTGCTGGACCAGATCTGGGGTTATGAATATATGGGAGACACCCGTACCGTGGATGTTCATATTAAGCGCCTGAGAGAGAAGATCAAGGATCACCAGAATTGGAAGATCAGCACCATCTGGGGCATTGGCTATAAATTTGAAGTGAAAAAATAAGGATGTAATCTCCGATGAAGAAAACCCTATACCTGAAATTTCTGCTGGCTTATCTGATTTTCGGAATATTCGGCCTGGTGATACTGGCCACCTTTGTGCCCAGCATGACCATGGAACATCTGATCCGGGAAAAAGCCAACTCCCTGTACTCGGAGGCCACCCTGATCGCCAACACCTACGCCAGGAACCTGTACAACAGTGAAATCTCTCTGGAGGCGGTAAAGGATCAGCTGGACGCCCTGGCTCTGTACCTGGATTCCAGCGTACAGATCATCAATCCCTCGGGCCGTCTGATCCTGGACACCAATATGCCCATAGACGTGGAAAATGAAGTGATCATCCAGGCCTTTGATCCCACTGTCACCGGGGTTTCTTTCTATGTGATAGACAATTTCTTTGACACCTATCCCCAGGATGTGCTGTCGGTGATCGCCCCCATCACCGCCAATTATATGGTCAAAGGTTATGTGGCGATTCACATGGAAATGTCCTCCATCAACGAATCCTGCAACAACCTGTTGAACATCTCCTATGTAACCCTGATTATCCTGTTTTTGCTGTCCCTGATCATCCTGATCTTTTTTACGGAGATTGTGTATCTCCCTCTGCGGAAAATCACTTACGCCACGGAGCAGTATGCCACGGGCAATATGCACTATGAATTTACGCTGGACAGTGAGGACGAAATAGGATATCTGGCGGCCTGCCTTTCCTATATGGCCAGCGAAATTGCCCGGTCCGAGGACGACCAGAAAAAATTTGTGGCCAATGTATCCCATGATTTCCGATCCCCTCTGACCTCCATACAGGGGTATCTGGAGGCCATGCTGGACGGTACCATTCCCCCGGAGCTCTATGAGAAATATTTGAATATCGTACTGAATGAGACCCAGCGCCTGACCAAGCTGACCAATGGTCTGCTCACTTTGAACAATCTCAATACCAGAGGAATGCTGCTGGATATCACGGATTTTGACATCAATCAGGTAATTCGCTCCACTGCGGCCTCCTTTGAAGGCACCTGTCTGAAAAAGAGCATTGCCATTGAACTGATTCTCACCGACGACATCATGTATGTCACGGCGGATATGAGCAAGATTCAGCAAGTGCTGTACAATCTCATCGACAATGCCATCAAATTCAGCCACCACAACTCTGTGATAAAGGTGGAAACCACAGAGAGAAAAAACAAACTCTTTGTATCCGTGAAGGACACAGGCATAGGCATCCCGAAAGAGGATCTGAAACTGATCTGGGACCGCTTTTATAAATCAGACCTGTCCCGGGGCAAGGATAAAAAAGGAACGGGCCTGGGATTGTCCATCACCAAGGAAATCATCCATTCCCACAACGAACATATCAATGTGATCAGCACCCCCGGAGAAGGAACCGAGTTTATCTTCAGCCTGCCCCGTTCAGAAGAAAACGACGAAGAAGACTGAACGCTTTTTTCACCGGACGGTAAAGTACCAGCATCAATATAAAATTCCCTGCACAGTGGAGTAAATCATAGGGAATGCCTGCCACCCACCAGGTAAAACCGGCGTAGAGACCCGAACGGATGCCTCCGTTGAAGCATCCGTTGATCACATAGGGAATGGCGCACAGAGCGCCGAAAAATAATCCATAGAGTCCTGATAATACAGCCCAGAACAGCGCATGTTCCTGCCTGCGGAAAATCCATGCGGTCAGCGCCAGCAGCGGCCAGGCGTATAAATACATTACCCACCAGATTCCGAAGCCGAACATACAACCCTCTATCAGAATAAAGGCGGGTATCACAAAACATATTTTCTTTCCCAATAAAACTGTGAACAGAATGATCCAGAAACTGGTCAATTCTATATTGGGCAGTCCCATCATGGCTCCCTTACACACTTCGATCAGAGCGATGGCCATGCCTGTCATGGCTATGTCATATGTGGTATTTTTCAGTTTTATCCCCCCTGTGCGCTTCAGCGCACACTCTGATCAATATTTGAAAGTTTACTTTCAAACTTGCCCTTCTCCATATCACTTGCTGTATATGATTTGGAAAGCGTCTCCGTCTGTCACGGGCTGGGTCTCTATGCCGTAATTACAATATTCCCCATTGACGAAAAAGCCCCAGTAAGACTGGTCCACATTCCAGTCCGCAGTCACGCCGTTCACCGTGTCCACCATCATGCCATACTCGCTCTCACTGCCGGAAAACTCCAGCCCCTGGGCTTCCTCCATGGCCTGGCGCAGATATTCCGCATCTGTGCGGACATCATACATAGTGGAATCACCATGGTTGTCCACCACTTCTATGGTGATGGATTTGGCTCCCTGGGTGGTTCCGGGCCGGAACATAAAAAACAGGATTGCGAATACCGCAATCAATGCCGCCAGCACGGCCAAGCCAATCAACAGTTTCTTGTCTTTCTTTTTTACTTCTGTCATTTTTCTGACTCCTTTTAAAAGTATTTGCATAAAAAGAGACAAAAAACCTGTCGCATGAAAGGCCCATACTCCCTTCCGCAACAGGTCTGTGCGTACAAAAACCAGATGTGAACGCATGATCCACATTTTTTGATGTACTAACCAGTCACTCGTGGTCTTACAGTACCGTCACAGGCAGGTCTTCTGACTTGGCGATCCCCGCTTTCCTCCATCTTCTCAAAGCATGCATACGCAGAGGCTTCAATGATTTTCCGGCGGATTTCCCATACATAAAGACGGAAATCCACTGGGGAAGAAAACTCCTTCCTTACAGCGACGAGTTCGTGCAGGACTTGCACCTGCTTCCCTTTTCACCGAATCTTAAGCTATCGCTTAAATCCGACACCTGTAACGTTTCTTTATTTCCTTTATGCAACTGGAAGTTTAACACATATGGACAGAAAATGCAAGAAGCAACTAAATCCTCATGCAGATCAGCGGCTTCTTTCTCTGATTTCATACAGATAAGCATTCCCTTTTTTGCCCGTGTGTTCCATCATCCCATAATATTTGTACAGTTTGATGACCAGGCTGGCCAAACGTTCATTAATATGGGCCGCCCTGGCAAATTGTTTTACCGTAAAAGGTTCTTCCAGATCCAGGGGAACAAACTGCATCAAATCTTCGGGCCGCTCAATCACAATTTCCTCTATAATATCCAGGGGGATACGGTCATATTTGGAAGCCCGAATCTTTTTATTCTTCCCGTAGCCGTTTAACAGTTTATACTCCTCCAGTTCCAACAGCAGCAGCTTTACTTTCAGGTGGCGATCCGCCAGATAATCCCGGATTCGGTACAATTCCAGAAAAGCGTCATAGGCATTTCCCTTTTTGGGCGATCTATGAGGAGCGCTGAGAGCACCTGTTTCCTGGTCAATCCAGATCAGACGCTTTATATGGGGAATGGGATGAACAATGGTCACGGGATATTCCGGCAGAAAGGCTTCCAGCTTATCCCGCATCTTGCCAAATCCGGCAGACTGAATCTCTATAATCTCCTGTCCTGTGAAGATATCCGCCACATAATTGCCAATGGGTATTTCCTGCTTATCCACATCCGGTTCATAATAGTTTTTCAGAACCATATGGGTGGTTTTCTCTGATAAAGTACCGATGCTGGCCCGAAGCCTTTCTTCCCCCAGTACCTTCTCTTTGGCCTCCTGGAATCTCTGCTTCTGTTTCTCCATTTTACCCTCTCCGTACAGCTTCTGTAATATGTTTTTTACGCGCTGGCATTGAGAGCTTTCTCATTTTTATCTTTTGCGTACAGAATCTTTAATATAATGGGTGTGGAAATACTGGAGACAATGATCAGCAGGATCACCGCCGTAAAATATACCGGCGTCAGAAGCCCTACCGACAATCCCTTCTGGGCCACAATCAGAGCCACTTCCCCCCGGGTCATCATACCTACGCCGATCTTAAGGGAATCCATATTGTTAAACCGACATATTCTGGCCATCAGACCGCATCCTATGATCTTGGTAATCAATGCCACGATCACAAATCCCAGGGAGAAAAGCAGGATGGCGCCGTCAATATTTTCTATATTGGTCTTTAATCCGATACTGGCAAAAAACACCGGTCCAAACAATATGTAGGAATTGACTTCCATCTTCTCCTCAATGTATTTGGAATCCCGGACGGAACAAAGCACAATGCCCGCCACATAAGCCCCGGTGATATCCGCGATCCCGAAGAATTTCTCCGCCGCGAATGCGAAGAAAAAGCACAGAGCAAGGCTCATAATGGGGATTCTCCGGGTATGAGGATATTTGTTGTCTATGAAGGAGAACAGCTTGTAAAACAGAGTCCCCACAATAAAGGCAAAGATAAAGAACAACACTGTGGAGAGTACCACTTTGCCGGGATTGGAATCGGGACTCTTAAATCCAATCACAAAGGTCAGCACAATAATGCCGATCACATCGTCAATGATGGCGGCACTGAGAATGGTCGTGCCCACTTTCCCTTTCAGCTTTCCCATCTCCCGCAGGGATTCCACGGTGATGCTGACGCTGGTAGCCGTCATGATCACGCCGATAAACACTGCCTTATAGAAATTCTCACTGCCCCAGGGTGCGGATCCGTAAAATCCCATGTACAGTAAAGTACCTCCCACCAGAGGAATAAACACCCCACAGCAGGCAATCAACAGGGCAATGGGACCGGTCTTTAACAGTTCTTTCAGATCTGTCTCCAAACCGGCGGAAAACATAAGCAGTACCACACCGATTTCCGCCATCTGTACCAGAAAATCTGTCTGCTGTACCAAACCCAATACACCGGGCCCGATGATCAGACCGGCCACAATCTCTCCCACCACCTGGGGGGCACGCAGTTTGCGGGCAATGATACCAAATAATTTGGCAAATACAATAATGATTGCCAGATCCTTAAATATGCTATATGCTTCCATACTCTTACCTCTTTTACTCTAATATAGATTATTTATACCAACCACAAATTATATCACATCTTCATAAAAAGGAAAGTAGTTTCTACGAAAATTTTGTAAAAGAAAGGTGCCGGAGGCCTGACAGTTTTTTCCTGTCAAAGTCCCCGGCCCTATTTATTGCTGTATATCCTCTTCGGTGTTTCCGTCCATATTTCTTTCAGGATCTTCCTCCGCCATTACATCGGTAATCTCAGCCGAATCCACTTCCACAATCTCCTCCAGGGCTTCTTCCACATCACTGAATTCCTGGTCGCCATTGGAAATTTTTTCCCTTACCTTGGCAATCCGGGCCACCTTATTATTTTTCTCAAGCTGAATCAGCTTCACGCCTGAAGTATTTCTGCCCAGAGTGGAAACATCTTCCATGCGGATTTGTATGATAATGCCCGCCGTGGTAATCATCATGATCTCATTGTCATCGTTGACAGCCTTGACGCCGATCACATCTCCCGTCTTGTCCGTGATCTTATAACATTTAATACCCTTACCGCCCCGGTACTGTACGGTGAATTCTTCCAGATAAGTACGTTTGCCCATACCGTTTCCGGAGACAATCAGCAGGGAATCCCCCTGGCTCTGGAGCTGCATGCCCACCACCTCGTCCTGGTCGGACAGATTCATTCCGATCACACCCATGGAAGCGCGGCCTGTGTTTCTCACATCCGTCTCTTTGAAGCGGATGCACATACCCTGCTTTGTCACCAGGAATATCTCGCTGTCCGCGTCTGTGGCCTTAACCTCGATGAGTTCATCACCCTCCCGGAGATTGATGGCTACCAGGCCGTTTTTACGGATATTGGAAAATTCATCCAGGGAAGTTTTCTTCACAATACCGCTCCTGGTGACCATAAACAGGTTCTTTTCCTCACTGTATTCCCGAATGGGGATCATGGCGCTGATCTTTTCTCCCGGAATCAACTGCAGGAGATTCACAATGGCCGTCCCCCGGGCAGTTCTGCCGGCTTCCGGAATCTCATAAGCCTTGAGACGATACACCCTTCCCAGATTGGTGAAGAAATGCAGATAATGGTGGGTACTGGTAATCAGCAGATCCTCAATATAATCGTCCTCAATGGTCTGCATCCCCTTGATTCCTTTGCCGCCCCGGTTCTGGGATTTGAAATTATCCACGGTCATCCGCTTGATATAGCCCAGACTGGTCATGGCTATGATCGTATTGTCATGGGGAATCATGTCCTCCATGGAAATATCCGTGATATCATAGGTGATCTTACTTCTTCTGTCATCCCCAAATTTATCCGATATCACTGTAATCTCTTCTCTAATCACACCTAAAAGCAGTTTCTCATCTGCCAGAATAGCTTTATATTCCTGTATTTTCTTCTGCAGCTCTGCATGTTCCGCCTCCAGTTTTTCCCTTTCCAAACCTGTCAGCGCCCGCAGACGCATATCCACAATAGCCTGCGCCTGGACTTCCGACAGTTCAAAGCGTTCAATCAATCGCTCTTTGGCAATCTGGGTGTTCTGGCTGCTGCGGATAATGGAGATCACTTCATCTATAAAATCAAGGGCTTTCAGCAGACCCTGCAAGATATGATCTCTCTCTTCCGCCTTGTTCAGATCATATTGGGTCCTCCGGGTGACTACTTCTTCCTGATGGGCCAGATAATAAGTCAGCATATCCAGAAGGTTCATCACCTTTGGCTCGTTATTTACCAGAGCCAGCATGATCACTCCGAAGGTATCCTGCAGCTGGGTATGTTTGTACAACTGGTTCAGAATCACATTGGCATTGGCATCCCGGCGCAGTTCAATCACCACCCGAATGCCTTCCCGGTTGGATTCGTCCCGGATATCTACGATCCCATCCACTTTCTTCAGCTTTACCAGTTCCGCGATCTTTACAATCAGATTGGCCTTGTTCACCATATAGGGCAATTCTGACACAATGATCTGGGACTTTCCGTTGGCAAGAGTTTCAATATCTGTCACGGCTCTCACCCGGATCTTACCCCGTCCGGTACGGTAAGCCTCATCACATCCTCTGGTCCCAAGAATCAATCCGCCGGTGGGAAAATCAGGGGCTTTTATGATATCCAGCACTTCCTCTATGGCAGTATCCCTGTTTTCCTCCACTCGATTATCAATGATCTTAATTACCGCCTTCACCACCTCCCGAAGATTGTGAGGCGGAATATTGGTGGCCATGCCCACCGCAATGCCGGTAGTACCATTTACCAGCAGATTGGGATAGCGGCTGGGAAGCACCACAGGTTCCCTCTCCGTATCATCAAAGTTGGGGGCAAAATTCACGGTATCCTTGTTGATATCCGCCAACAACTCCATGGAAATCTTGGAAAGCCTGGCTTCCGTATAACGCATGGCGGCGGCTCCGTCTCCGTCCATGGAACCGAAATTACCATGGCCATCCACCAAAACATACCGCATGTTCCAGTCCTGAGCCATATTTACCAGAGATCCATAGATGGAACTGTCTCCATGGGGATGATACTTACCCATGGTATCACCCACAATACGGGCACATTTACGGTGGGGCTTGTCGGGGCCGTTGTTCAATTCAATCATGGAGTACAGGACTCTTCTCTGAACGGGCTTAAGACCGTCCCTCACATCGGGAAGCGCCCTGGAGGCGATAACGCTCATGGCGTAGTCGATGTAGAATGTCTCCATCTTCTCCTTCAGATCCACTTCCTGTATTTTGTCTATTTCCTGGACATTATCAAATATATCATCTTGCATATTTATACCCCTTGTGCGCTTTAAGCGCACATACCAATCAATATTTGGAAGTTTACTTCCAAACTTACCTCACTCTTTATCCGGAATCCTGAAATCGGTTTAAGTAATATCCAGATTCTTAACAAATTTAGCGTTCTGCTCTATAAATTCCTTCCGGGGTTCCACCTTATCCCCCATAAGGGTGGTAAAGGTAAGATCCAGTTCCGTCTCTGTCTCTTCGTCATAATTCACCCGCATCAGAATCCGTCGGGCAGGATCCATGGTGGTCTCCCAGAGCTGTTCCGCGTCCATCTCGCCCAGTCCCTTATACCGCTGGATCTTGTTATTCTGGTCTCTTCCCACCTCCAGCAGAATGGCATCAAGTTCCTCATCGCTGTAGGCATACCACACTTTCTTGTTTTTCTCCAGCTTATACAGAGGAGGCTTTGCCAAAAAAACATGTCCCTGTTTGATTAATTCCGGCATGAAACGATAGATGAAAGTGAGCAGCAAGGTACTGATATGGGCCCCATCCACATCCGCGTCCGTCATAAGGATAATCTTATTGTATCGAAGTTTAGAGATATCAAAATCTTCATGGATACCGGTTCCAAAAGCGGTGATCATGGCTTTGATCTCCGCATTGGCATAGATTTTATCCAGCCTGGCCTTCTCCACATTCAGAATCTTACCCCGCAGAGGCAGAATGGCCTGGGTAGCCCGGGATCTGGCGGTCTTGGCGCTTCCTCCGGCGGAATCCCCCTCCACAATATAAATTTCACAGTTCTTGGGATCCTTGTCCGAACAGTCCGCCAGCTTGCCGGGCAGAGCCATGCCGTCCAGAGCCGTCTTTCTCCGGGTCAGATCCCTGGCCTTGCGGGCCGCTTCCCTGGCCCGCTGGGCCAGTATGGATTTCTCGCAGATAATCTTGGCCACTCCCGGGTTCTGCTCCAGAAAATAGGTAAGCTGTTCCGACACTATCCCGTCCACGGCGCCTCTGGCTTCACTGTTGCCCAGCTTCTGCTTGGTCTGTCCCTCGAACTGGGGATCTTCTATCTTCACACTGATAATGGCTGTCAGGCCTTCCCGGATATCCTCACCCGAAAGATTGGGTTCGCTGTCCTTTAAGAGTTTGGCATTTCGGGCATAATCATTGAAAGTCTTGGTAATGGCATTTCGGAAGCCCTGTAAATGGGTACCTCCCTCCGGGGTATTGATATTGTTCACAAAACCAAATACGCTCTCATTGTAGGAGTCATTGTGCTGGAAGGACACTTCCACATACACATGATTTCTCTCCCCTTCGAAATACAGAATGTTCTCATACAGAGGAGTTTTGCTCTTGTTCAGGTAAGCAACAAATTCCCTGATTCCTCCCTCATAATGGAATTCCACTACCCGCTGTTTTTTTCCGTTATCCAAACGCAGGGTTCTGACGGCTCCTACTCTGGAAGTTTTGGTGTTTTCCTCTTCGTTCTCGGCGGAATGTAATTCTCCCTGCTCCTCCGCTGCCTCCTCCTTCTGCAGCTTCTGGTCCTCCGCAGCCCGCTGCAGAAGCTGACTGATCTGGGCGTTTTCCGCATCCGTGTCTGTCAGGATCTGCTGTTCCTCACAGCGGCTGTCTCTCAGGATAATCCGCAGATTCCTGGTAAGAAAAGCCATTTCCCGCAGCCTGCGTTTCAGAATATCAAAATCAAATTCCGTGGTCTCTGTAAAAATGGTTTTATCCGGCAAAAAACTCACTTTTGTGCCGGTCTTTTCCCGGGGACATTCCCCGATCTCCTTAAGGGAATATACCGCATGTCCCCTCTCATAGCGCTGCTTATATACCTTGCCCTCCTGGCAGATTTCCACTTCCAGCCAATCGGACAGGGCGTTTACCACCGAAGCTCCCACGCCGTGCAGACCGCCGGAGACTTTATATCCCCCGCCGCCGAATTTGCCGCCCGCATGAAGGATGGTAAACACCACTTCCACTGCGGGAATACCCGCCTTGTGGTTAATGCCTGTGGGAATGCCTCTGCCGTTGTCAATAACGGTGACGGAATTGTCTTCATTGATGGTTACGTCAATGGTATCACAGAATCCGGCCAGAGCCTCGTCCACGGAGTTATCCACAATCTCGTACACCAGATGGTGCAAACCCCTGCCGGAAGTGGAACCGATATACATACCGGGCCTCTTCCGAACCGCCTCAAGCCCTTCCAGAATCTGGATCTGATCAGCGCCGTATTCTTGTTTAACTGCCGCATTATTCATGGTTTCTTCGCTCATTTTTATACCCCATGTCCGCTTTGGCGGACTTAAAATCAACCTAAACTCTTCCCTGCAATCCGCCGGCTCTGCCCGCGGTATGATATTGATCAGCTTTCACGGATATGATCAGGCGACGGTATTTCCACCACCCCGCCGGTCACTTTATATACCCTGTTTATTTCAAAACGATTGTTTACAAATTCTTCCAGACCGGTACAGGTGATAATGGTCTGGATGTCCTTTATGCTGCTGAGCAGATAGTTCTGCCGGTTGCTGTCAAGTTCGGATAACACATCATCCAATAACAGGATGGGTGTATCCTTGGTCAGCTTCTTCACCAATTCTATCTCCGACAGCTTCAGAGACAGGGCGGCGGTGCGCTGCTGGCCCTGGGAACCAAATTTGCGGATATCCACATCCTCGATGAGAAAAGAAAAATCATCCCTGTGGGGTCCCACTGTGGTCTGCTTTAATTTGATATCCTTTTCCTGACTGCATTGCAGCTTCTTCTCAAACTCTTCAATCTCCACATCCGGCTCATATCGGACCGAGATTTCCTCCCTGTCCCCGGACAGGCGCTTGTGTATATCATAGATTATCTCATTGAGTTGTTCTGCGAACAGCCTGCGTCTCTCGATCACCTTGCTGCCGAAAGAGACCAGCTGAGAGTCCCAGATATTCAGAGTGTCCCTCAGATCCGGGTTAAAGTACAGATCTTTTAAGAGTTTATTACGCTGATTTACGATCTTGTTGTAATGGTTCAGATTGTACAGGTAGAAGCTGTCCAACTGGCACAACTCCATATCCACAAACCTTCTGCGTTCCGCCGGGCCGTCTTTGATAATGCCCAGATCCTCCGGGGAAAAAAAGACCACATTACAAATCCCCAGCAGATCCGCCGCTTTCTTGATCTTCTGGCCGTCAATGGCAATTCCCTTGGATTTGCTTTTTCTAAGATGCATGTCCACCCGGGTTTCCACCCCGTCCTTCTCCAGAAAAGTACGGATATGGGCTTCCTCTTTGTGAAAATTTACAATATCCCTGTCCTTGCTCCCCTTATGTGACTTGGTGGTAGCCGATACATAGATTGCTTCCAGAATATTGGTCTTGCCCTGGGCATTGTCGCCGTAGAGGATATTGGTCCCCCTGTCAAACGCCAGGTTAAGGGTGTCATAATTGCGATAATCCTGAAGTTCCAGTGATTTTATTATCATAACCTGTTCTATTGCCTTTACGCTTCCCGGGACACTACCTTCACCTGTGTCCCGTCAAATTCAAATATATCCCCGTCCCGGAGTTTTTTGCCTCTTTGGTATTCCGCTTCGCCGTTTACAGACACCTGCCCATCCTGGATCACCAGCTTCGCATCCACACCGGAGTCCACCAGGTCAGCCAGCTTCATGGCCTGTCCCAGCTTGATAAAATCGTCTTTTATTTTCAGTTCCAACATGCCTGATTCCCTCACCCTTCCCGTTAATTAACTGTGGTGAAATTCACCGGCAGGATCAGGTAGATATAGTTTTCTCCTTCATCCTTAATCAGACAGGGTGCCTTGGGATTCACCATGTACAGGTCAACCTGTTCATCGTCGATCACCCGCAGGGCGTCGATGAGGAATTTGGGATTAAACCCGATCATCAGATCTCTGCCCTCTTTGGTTATATCAATCTCTTCGTCCATGCTGCCAAGGGCGGAATTGATCTTCAGTTCCATACCGCCGTCGGTGATATTGATGATAATGGGCTTTTTGTCCCCTTCCTTCACCAACAAAGTAGCGCGGTCAATACAACTGAGCAGTTCCCGCTTGTTGACCCTCACCTTGGTCTCCCATTCACTTGACAGCATCTGCTCGATCCTGAAATATTCTCCCTCTATCAGACGGGATACCACCGTGGTATTGTCAAACTCAAAAATAATATGTTTTGGGGTAATGAAAATGCTCACATACTTGTCCGTGTCACCGGAAAGGATCTTGCTGATTTCGTTGAGAGTTTTGCCCGGTACCACGACTTTCCGCTGTCCGTATTCTTCTTTCAGCTGAATCTTACGGATGGAGATCCGGTGCCCGTCCAGGGACACTACTTTCAATTCGCTGCCCTTAATGTCAAAGAGTTCTCCACTCATTAATTTATTATTGTCATTATCAGATATAGAAAAAATAGTCTGACGCACCACTTCCTTCAGGGTAAACTGGGATACGGAAATACTTTCCTCCCTCTCCACCACAGGAAGGTAGGAGAAATCTTCTCCGGATTTTCCCATGATATTGAACTTTGCTTTCTCGCAGGTAATAGTGGTTTTATAATTTTCATCCGTCTGTATGGTAATATCGTTATCCGGCAGCTTACGCACAATCTCCCCAAATATCTTGGCGTCCAAAGCAATGATGCCTCTCTCCGCGATCTCACCCTCAATGGTGGTTTCTATACCCAGTTCCATATCGTTGGCCGTGAGGGTAATCACCCCCTTGGTAGCATCTATCAGAATACATTCCAGAATCGACATGGTGGTTTTGTTGGGAACTGCCTTGGATACAATCTGTACACCGCCAAGCAGACTGGATTTGGAACAAATCAGTTTCATAAGTTATGAACTCCTTTCCCGTGCACAACGCAAAAACCTTTCCAGGCGCCTGCGCAAGGCATATATAATATTACTTGTTTTCATAATATCCTTCTTAATGGATGTTGATATGTGCAAAACTGTTTCTATTATACTATTTTTCTGGGAAAAAGGGAATGGATATCTGGTGAATAATTCAACTTTTTGTTCTGGATAAGTTAAGACTTATTCACATCCGCCTTAAAAAGCCTTTTCAGGGCAGTTTTTGTTATCAACAGGCTTTTCTTTTTTTCCCCGGGCAATACACAATACCCTGTGGATTAGTTGGGGCTTATTTTCTTTGTTAGGATATCAATTTTGTTCTGGAGCTCTTCATTGCTTTTCAGTTCTTCCTCAATTTTGTTGCAGCCGTGCAGGACGGTGGTGTGATCTTTTTTCCCAAGGGCCTTGCCGATCAACGCGTAAGAGGAGTCGGTGAGGGTGTGGCAGAGGTACATGGCAACCTGCCTGGGCAGAACAAATTCTGAATTCCTTTTTTTGGAGATCACATCCTCGGGCTTTACATTAAAGTATTCCGCCACTGTGTTAATGATCAGTGAGGGGGTAATGTCCCTGGACTTGTTGGGGTAAATAACATCCTTTAAGGCTTCTTCCGCCGCGGCCTGGGTGATTTCCACCTTATTGGATTTGGCGTAAGCAATAATTTTGTTGAAAGCACCCTCCAGTTCCCGGATATTGGATTTTATATTGGTGGCAATGTAATTGAGGATCTCCTCATCAATCTGCCGGTGGCTTATCTCCGCATTCTTCCGCAGGATGGCTACCCGGGTCTCGTAGTCGGGAGGCTGTATATCAGCGATCAGTCCCCATTCGAAACGGGAGCGGAAGCGTTCTTCCAGAGTTTCCATTTCCTTGGGAGGCTTGTCCGAGGAGAGGATGATCTGTTTCCCGGCGGAATGCAGTACATTGAAAGTGTGGAAGAATTCCTCCTGGGTACTTTCCTTTCCTATGATAAACTGTACATCGTCTACCATCAGCACGTCTACGGTGCGGTACTTTTCCCGAAGTCTGGTCATAACGGCGGCGTTACCGTTACGGATGGACTCGATCACTTCGTTGGTAAATTCTTCGCTTGTCACGTAGAGCACTTTTGTATTGGGGTTCTGGCCCAGGATGAAATGCCCGATGGAATGCATCAGGTGGGTTTTACCCAGTCCGGCTCCCCCATAGAGATACAGGGGATTGTAGGTATTGCCGGGGGATTCCGCCACCGCCAGGGAAGCGGAATGGGCAAATTTGTTGTTGCTGCCCACCACGAAGGTATCAAATCTGTACTTTGGGTTCAGGGTGGCGTTGCCGTTTCCTGTTTCCATATAATAAGAAGGGTCATCTTCCAGGGGATCTTCCGAGGGGATGTCCGATTCCAGAATGAAATCCACCTCATAGATATGGTCATACATCTCAGAGATGGTTACCTGGAAGAAACTTTTGTATTTGCTGGTAATATAACTCAGGGCCTGGGCCTGGTCGGAAGGGATGATGATATACACCACGTCCTCCTCAATCTTAAATAGTTTCAGGGGCTCTACCCAGGTGGAGAAGGAAATGCCCGACAGATTGTATTCCCTTTTGACAATTTCCTTTATTTCTTCCCATTTTTCCTTGATATTGTCCATTTTCTTTTGCCCCTCCCGCAACATTCCTAACCCTATATTAATATAAAGTCGGAAATATTTCAAATGTTAGTTTTGAACAGGGCTGGAATAAAGTTATCCACATGCTGTTGATAAGTCGGGGTATAAGTGGTGCGGGAAATTTCATATGTGGACAATATGGTGTATAAATCAGGCCTTTTACACATACCAAAAATGCGGCATATATACAGCATATAGATAAAATATTTTTTGTTAAAAACAAGATATAGTGATTGGCAAAAACAGTTATCCACAAATTATCAACAACTTGTGGATAACTTTCTGTTTATAAAAAGCTGTGTATATAGCTGTGGATAACTCTGAAAAAAATTTTTTATGGGTTTTGGTTTGGAAAAATAATTTAAAAAAATCCTATATTTACTTGACATTCGGGGACTTTTCCATTACAATCAATATGCTATTTTCCATAGGAATCATCAATGCCTTATCATAGATTAAGGTCAGAGAAGGAGGTGCATTTTCATGAAGATGACATATCAGCCTAAAAAGAGATCCAGGTCCAAGGTTCATGGTTTCAGGGCCAGGATGAGCACTCCCGGCGGAAGAAAAGTTCTGGCTGCGAGACGTGCAAAGGGAAGAAAGAGGTTATCGGCATAGGTCACAGCAATGTGACCTTTTTTTCTATGCAAACCTGGATATTCTTCCCGGTAAAACGGCCCCTGCGGCCATTTATATATCATGGGGAGAACAGGTTATGAGATTTTCAGAATCGCTGAAAAAGAATACGCAGTTCCAATTTGTATATAGAAACGGTAAATCTTATGCGAATAAATATCTGATCATGTATGTTAAGGAAAATGGCACGGATAGGAACCGGGTTGGAATCAGCGTCAGTAAAAAAGTTGGAAACAGCGTTGTAAGGCACCGCGTTACAAGGCTGGTAAGAGAGAGTTACCGATTACATGAAAACATATTCAATAGTGGTTTGGATATGGTAATCGTCGCGCGACCGGCTGCAGCTTCTGTAAGTTACTATGAAGTGGAAAGCGCTTTGCTGCATTTGGCGAAACTTCATAAGCTGGTTAAGGTATGTTTTTATTTTGATTGAAATTGAGTATGATGAAAAAGATTATAATTGCATTGATACGGTTTTATCAGAAATATATATCCCCTATGAAGCGCACCAAATGTCCTTATATTCCTACCTGTTCCCAATATGGACTTGAGGCGGTTCAGAAATACGGCGCTTTCAAGGGATCCCTTTTGGCAGTCTGGAGGATTCTGCGCTGCAATCCTTTTTCAAAGGGGGGCTTTGACCCTGTGCCCTGACAGCCGTTATCCGATGCGATGCCGCGGAATTTCCCGCGGTGATAGGAAAGGTGTAAAGAATGAATGCAATTTTATTAACCAAGGACGATACCTTTATTATCGGATGGGTGGCCAGGCTGCTGGGCATGATCATGGAAGGTATTTTCACAGTTATCGACTTGATTGGTCTCCCCAATATCGGACTTGCCATTATTCTTTTTACGGTGGTGGTCAATCTGCTCATGCTGCCTTTGACCATCAAACAGCAGAAATTTTCCAAGCTGTCCAACAAGATGCAGCCGGAGATTCAGGCCATACAGGAAAAGTATAAGAATAAGAAAGACAATGAGACCATGATGGCTCAGAATCAGGAGATCCAGGCTGTTTACGCCAAATATGGCGTGTCCGCCTCGGGAAGCTGTGTTCAGCTTTTGATTCAGATGCCCATTCTGCTGGCTCTGTACCGGGTGATCTATGCGATTCCTGCCTATGTGAGTAAAATTGGCAATACCTTCCGGGTCCTGGCAGATCGGATTATGACCACGGATGCTGCGGAATTCCTGAAAAGTTCGGAAGTAAGCACCATCAAGAACACCATGTCCATGTATGGCAGGAACATACTGGATACGGGGGAAAACAGCATTAACAGCCTTATTGATGTACTGAACAAATTGTCCAGCAGTGATATGGCATTAGTGTCGGAACACTATAATCTGGCCGAGCTTACTTATTCGGGGCAGTTAATCCTGAGCAATGACACAACCAAGGGGCTTTTGGATATCTATAATAATTTTCTTGGTTTGAATATTGCCAATTCTCCTCAGCATATCATCGCCAACGCTTATCCCATGCAGGCCTGGGGATTGCTGATCGGAGCGGTGTTAATCCCGGTACTGGCGGCTGTGACGCAGCTGATCAGTGTGAAGCTGATGCCTCAGCCGGAGAACAGGGGCAGTGAGAACAGCATGGCATCTTCCATGAAGATGATGAATATGATCATGCCAATTTTTTCTGCGTGGTTCTGTTTTACATTGCCTTCCGGTCTGGGTCTGTACTGGATTGCCAGCGCCGTGGTACGTACCATATTGATGATTATTATCAATAAGCGTCTGGACAGAATGAGTTTTGAGGATATTGTTAAAAAGAATTCCGTCAAAAGTGCCAAGAAACTTGAGAAAATTCAGAAACAGCAGGAAATGATGAACGCTTATGCCAGTATGAATACCAGGAATATAGCCAGCAGGGCCAATATGAATACCGGCGGGGAAAGCGCTTCTTCCTCCAAAGATGTTTCCGATAAAAAGATACCCAATGTGGAGTACAGCAGTAAGTCAAAACCGGGCAGTATTGCCGCCAAGGCTAATATGGTGAAGGAATATAACGAAAAAAATAACAAATAGAAGCAGGGGGAAAAAGAAATGGAATATATGGAAATATCTGCCAAGACAGTAAATGATGCCGTTATTGAAGCCTGCCAGAAATTTGGTGTGGCCAGTGATAAACTGGAATATGAAGTGATTGAGGAGGGATCTTCAGGATTTCTTGGAATCGGTGCGAAGCCTGCGGTCATTAAGGCCTGGGTAAAATGTTCCCTTGAGGACGATGCTAAGAATTTCCTGAAAGATGTGTTTGCCGCCATGCATATGATTGTGGTGGTGGAGGCCAAATACAATGAAGAAGAGAAGTCCATGGACATTGAGTTGAGCGGCGATGATATGGGCGTGCTGATCGGCAAGAGAGGACAGACTCTGGATTCCCTGCAATATCTGGTATCCCTGGTGGTAAATAAGAACGCGGAAGAATATATCCGGGTGAAGGTTGATACGGAGAACTACAGGGAGAGAAGAAAGGAAACTCTTGAGAACCTTGCCAAGAACATTGCCTACAAGGTGAAGAGGAACAAGAGGCCTGTATCCTTGGAGCCCATGAATCCTTATGAGAGACGTATTATCCATTCCACCTTACAGAATGACAAATATGTGACAACCCACAGTGAAGGGGATGAACCTTTCAGAAGAGTGGTGGTTACATTAAAGCGCTATTCATAAAAGGCAGGGATACCGAATGTAGCGATACATTCGGTATTCTTTTCCGTTTTCATACGAATTCCATATTCATATGGATGCGGTAGCGTGGTTGTTTTTCAGGTAGGAGGTTTTGTATGCGCACAGATACGATAGCTGCCATTGCCACAGCCTTGTCTGAAGCGGGAATAGGGATTATCCGGGTGTCCGGTCCGGAAGCCGTTTCTCTGGTGGATCATATTTTTTATAATTCTGCCGGTCTTAGAAAATTGTCCGGTAAATCCAGTCATACCGTATCTCATGGATATATTGTGGATACCAAAGAGGGAGAAGATTGGAAAAAAGGAATTGTGGACGAGGTGCTGGCAGTATTGATGAAAGCCCCGCACAGCTATACCGGAGAGGATACGGTGGAGATCAACTGTCATGGAGGCGTACTGCTTTTACAGAAAGTATTGCAGTTGGTACTCAGGAACGGCGCCAGATTGGCGGAGCCGGGAGAGTTTACCAAGAGGGCATTTCTTAATGGCAGAATGGATCTGTCTCAGGCAGAAGCCGTGATGGATGTGATTCATTCTCAAAGCGAGATGGCTTTATCATCTTCCATAGAGCAGCTTACGGGGAAACTGGCTTTGGTGGTGAGGGATCTGCGGCAGCAGATTCTTTATGAAGTAGCCTTTATCGAATCTGCTCTGGATGATCCGGAACATATCAGTCTGGAGGGATATGAGGAGAGGCTGTCTCTGAAATGTACTTCTTTTATAGACAGAATTGAAAAATTGATTGCATCCTCCCAGGATGGCAGATTGATGAGAGAGGGAATCCAAACAGTGATTCTGGGAAGGCCCAATGCGGGAAAATCTTCTCTGCTCAATGCCATATTGGGAGAAGAACGGGCTATTGTAACCCAGGTTCCGGGCACCACCAGGGATATTCTGCAGGAGACCATCAGCCTCCGGGGCATTACTTTGCATATGATTGACACTGCGGGTATCCGTCATACGGAGGATGTGGTGGAACGGATCGGTGTGGACAGGGCCAGGGAATATGCCCAAAAGGCGGACTTGATTTTATTTGTGATAGACGGCAGTGAACTGCCGGATGAACGGGAGAAAGAGATTATTTCCTTTATTGGGCAGAAACATGTGATTGTGGTAATTAATAAAACGGATTTGAACACTATAGTGTCAGAGGATCAGATACATGCTTTTTTTCCGGAAAGAGCAGATATTCCCATTGTGAGGATTTCCGCCAGCAGTGGCGCCGGTTTGGATTTGCTGGGAAAAGAGATTGAAAAACTCTTTTTTGACGGAGAATTGAAAGGGAACAGGGAAGCCGTGATCACCAATCTGCGGCATAAGGAGGCTTTGGAGGAAGCAGGGAAAAGTCTGCTTTTGGTACGCCAGGGCCTGGAGGCCCGTATGCCGGAAGATTTTTATTCCATAGATTTGATGGGAGCATATACGGCGCTTGGTTCTATTGTGGGAGAGGAAGTGGGAGAGGATCTGGTACAGGAGATTTTCTCCAAATTTTGTATGGGGAAATAAGTTTACAGTTGGATTTACAGGATGAGGCGTGAGTATGAGTATGGGATTGGGTATCAGAGAAAAAGTGGATGTTTGTGTGGTGGGCGCGGGACATGCAGGCTGTGAGGCGGCCCTGGCCTGTGCCAGGCTTGGTCTGGAAACAGTGATTTTTACGGTCAGTGTGGACAGTATTGCATTAATGCCCTGTAATCCCAATATAGGTGGTTCTTCCAAAGGACATCTGGTACGGGAAGTGGATGCTCTGGGCGGTGAGATGGGGAAAGTTATTGACAGGACATTTATACAGTCTAAAATGCTGAATGTTTCCAAGGGTCCTGCCGTTCATTCTTTGCGGGCTCAGGCAGACAAGGCGGAATATACCAGAGAAATGAGACATGTGTTGGAGAATCAGGAGCATCTTACCATCAAACAGGCGGAAGTCTGTGAACTTCTCTGGAGCCGGGAGTCAGATAAAAAGAGGGTGACAGGAGTAAAGACTTTTACAGGAGCCGTCTATGAATGCGGGGCCGTGATTCTTTGTACGGGTACCTATTTGAAAGCCAGATGTCTTTGCGGGGAATCCATCACTTACACAGGACCTAATGGGCTGCAGGCCGCCAATTACCTGACGGATTCCCTGAAAGAGATGGGCATAGAAATGCGTCGTTTTAAGACAGGGACTCCTGCCAGGATGGACGGAAGAAGTATAGATTATTCCAAGATGGAGGAACAGTTGGGAGATCCGATGGTGGTACCTTTTTCTTTTTCCACAGACCCGGAATCGGTGCAAAAACCTCAAGTCTCCTGTTGGCTCACCTATACCAATGAACAGACCCATGAGATTATCCGGGAGAATCTGGACAGATCCCCCATTTATGCCGGTATTATCCAGGGAACAGGTCCCAGGTATTGTCCTTCCATTGAGGATAAGGTGGTTAAGTTTGCGGACAAGAGCAGGCATCAGGTGTTTATAGAACCGGAAGGACTTCATACCAACGAAGTATATGTGGGTGGCATGTCTTCTTCTCTGCCTGAGGATGTACAGCTTGCCATGTACCGCACCGTTCCCGGCCTGGAACAATGTAAGATTGTGAGGAATGCTTATGCCATTGAATATGATTGCATCAGTGCCAGACAATTGTATCCCACTTTGGAGTTTAAGGAAGTGGAAGGTTTGTTCAGCGGCGGTCAGTTTAATGGGAGCAGCGGATACGAGGAGGCAGCAGCCCAGGGCCTGGTGGCGGGAATCAATGCTGCCATGTCTCTGTTGGGCAGGGAACCTTTGCTTTTGGATCGGTCTGAGAGTTATATCGGCGTGCTGATAGACGATTTGGTGACAAAGGATAATCGGGAACCTTATCGGATGATGACTTCCCGGGCGGAATACAGACTGTTGCTTCGTCAGGATAACGCGGATCTGCGCCTTGGCAAGAAAGGATATAAAGTGGGTCTGGTGTCTGAGGAACAATATCTGCGATTGTTGGAGAAAGAAAAAATGATTCAACAGGAGATATGCCGCTTAAAATCCAGTATTATAGGTGCAAATCAGAAAATGCAGGATTTCCTTCAGTCTCATGGCAGCAGTTCCTTAAAAACGGCGGCTTCTTTGGCAGAATTGATCTGCAGGCCGGAATTGGACTATCAGATTTTGTCGGAAATTGACCCGGAAAGAAAAGCTCTTCCGAAGGATGTGACCCAGCAGGTGGAGATTGAGATCAAATATGAGGGATATATCCAGCGACAGATGCGGCAGGTGGAACAGTATAAAAAGATGGAAAAAAAGAAAATTCCCCCGGATCTGAACTATGATCATGTCTCTTCTTTAAGGTTGGAAGCCAGACAGAAACTGAAGGAATACCGGCCCATATCTTTAGGACAGGCTTCCCGGATTTCGGGGGTTTCTCCGGCGGATATATCGGTGCTGCTGATTTATTTGGAACATGAAAATC
>OFFH01000279.1_pt1 | contig 42868 bp, 37 predicted proteins | sample 1521341 | NCBI WGS metagenome assembly OFFH01 (sample SAMEA3504108, study PRJEB24116) | mouse gut metagenome | biome: mouse gut; feature: mouse-associated habitat; material: faeces | place: Denmark | collected 2011 | reverse complement strand
AATCGAAAAACTCGTGGAAAATATACATATTGTTATAAACAACAGGAGGCAGATGATGCTCCCCGCAAATACGTTTGTATTTACCCGGCTGCTGATCTCTTTTGTCGTAAAGGCATTGATCCCCTTCAAATAGCTTTTCTTTCTGATCTTTGACAAAAATATCAATAGGCCGGACAGCGACCAGAAGATCAAAAAGGTTGCTACGATTCCTTTTACAATCTGCATTAACACCTGACTCTGTTCCGTAAGATTCTCGACATTTCCCGTCATCATCCAGTAAGCATGACCCAGCACCACTGCTGCCACAACAAACACCACCAGACAGATCCATGGATTTTTCGCAATATTTTTTTCCGCACGCTCCACGTCGTTAGGGCTATGTCGGTTTCGCCCGTCGATTTTAGTGGACGAAACATGCGGCAGTCGTGAAAAATTGCTATATTTGTCCGATATATAATATTATCGATGCAGAGAACAGCTCTTTTCCCCGGATCGTTCGATCCGTTTACGCGAGGACATGCGGCCGTCGTCGAACAGGCGCTCGGCATATTCGACCGCGTAGTGATAGCGATAGGACACAACATCGCAAAGCGAGGATTGCTCGACATCGACGCCCGCCGCCGCCTGATCGAGGACTGCTATAAGGCACAGCCGCGCGTCGAGGTAACGACCTACACGACGCTCACGGGCGACGAGGCGCGACGAGCAGGTGCCGCGACGATCATACGCGGAGCACGCACTGCGGCCGACTTCGACTACGAGCGTATTCTCGACCAGGCCAACCGACGTCTTTTCCCCGAGCTGGCCAGCATCGTGATAATGGTCGACCCGCAGCTGTCCGACATCTCCTCGTCGCTTGTAAGGGAGTTGCTGAGCTTCGGCCGCAGCATCGACCAGTTCATGCCCGAGGGCATAGATTTGAAAAAATATTTAACAAACGAATAATATCCCCGCTATGGAATTTACAGCCGAAATGATTGCCGGTCTGCTCGACGGCACAGTCGTTGGCGACAAGAATGCCAAGGTGCACACCGTCGGTTCGATCGACGGCGGCCGCTGCGGCGCGCTGGCATACCTGACCAATCCCAAATACGAACAATACGTCTACACATCCGAAGCATCGGTCATATTGGTCGACAAGACCTTCGAACCGAAGCAGCCGGTGCGTGCCACGCTCATAAAGGTTGCCGACGTCGGAGCCTGCGTGCTGTCGCTGTTGGAGATGTACAACGCCGCCCGTCCCCGTAAAAAGGGCATATCGCCCCTCTCGGCGATCAACGCTGCGGCCGAGGTGGGCGAAGAGTGTTACGTGGGCGAGTTTACCGTCATCGAGGCGGGCGCACGCGTCGGCCGCGAATGCCAGATATACCCACAGTGCTATATCGGCGACGGCGTGGAGATCGGCGAGGGCACCAGGATATACCCCGGCGTGAAGATATACGAGGGCTGTCGCATAGGCCGCAACTGCATCATACACTCGGGCGCAGTGATCGGTGCCGACGGTTTCGGCTTCGCACCCAAGCCCGACGGAACATTCGCCAAGATTCCGCAGCTGGGCAACGTCGTAATCGAAGACGACGTGGAGATCGGAGCCAACACCTGCATCGACCGCGCCAAGACCGAGGCGACGATCATACGTCACGGCGTCAAGCTCGACAACCTCATACAGGTGGGTCACAACGTCGAGATCGGAGCCAACACCGTATCATCGGCTCAAATGGGCATCGCCGGCACATCGAAGATCGGCGCCAACTGCTTCGTCGCAGGTCAGGTCGGCATCGCCGACCACGTGAACATCGGCGACCGCGTGCGCATCGGCTCCAAGACCGGCATCGACAAGGACGTGCCCGACGGCGAGATGCGCTTCGGCTACCCCGCGCTTCCGGGCATGCAGTATCATCGCTCGTTCGCCGTGTTCCGACGCCTGCCCGAGCTGGAAAACAAGGTGCGCGAACTGGAAAAGAGGTTGTCGCAGAAGTAGCAGCGGCATAGCGTATGGCCGAACGTTTGCGGATAATGGGCATCGACCCCGGTACGAACTACATGGGGTACGGCATAATCGAGATCGAGGGCAATGTACCGCACGCGGTCGTCATCGGCGAGATCGACATGCACCGCATCAAGGATCCCTACGAGAAGCTGCGCTACATTTTCGACAGGGTGCGCGCGCTGGTGGAGGAGTACCGCCCCTCGGAGGTGGCCTTCGAGTCGCCGTTTTTCGGCGAGAACGTCCAGAGTATGCTCAAACTCGGACGCGCGCAGGGCGTGGCCATAGCGGCGGCGCTGAGTTTGCAGGTAGGCATAACCGAGTATGCTCCCATGCGCATCAAGCAGGCCATAACCGGGCGCGGATCGGCCTCGAAGGAGCAGGTGGCGCAGATGATAAACTCTATCCTGCACACCGACTACCGGCCGCGCAAGCTCGACGCGACGGACGGCATGGCCGTCGCGCTCTGCCACTTCTTTACCACGGCCAACCCCATAACGCAGGCTATGGGCGGCGCGCGGCGCAAGGGGCTGGGCGGCGACCTGAAAGCGCGTCGCGGCAGTCGTTCGTGGGAGAGCTTCGTGCAGAGCAACCCCGACAGAGTAAAAGATTGAACAACATACACAACCATTAGATTATGAAAAAAATCCTTACGGCCGTATCTCTGGCCGCCATGCTGGCGGCGTGCGGCAATGCTGACAAACACAATTTCAAGATTACCGGTTCGCTCGAAGGCAGCGACATCGAGAGCGGCGATACGGTAAGACTCTATGACGCCTACGACCGCGACAGGACGCTGGTGGCCGAGGCTGTTGTGGGCGACGATCTGTCGTTCACGATGACCGGCAATACGGAGCTGCCTCTCTTCGGTGCCGTCGTAGTCGACGGACAGAGGATCGCTTACGCCGCATTGGAGGGCGAAGATATCGACATGACATACGATCCCGACAATGCCGAAGTCATCGTCACGGGCTCGTATACCAACGAGAACCTCGATAGGTACGACGACGAGATATTGGCCGTATACGGCGAGTTGAACGGCGTCGAGACCGAGGAGCAGGCCGAAGAGGTCATCGGCCGCATGAAGAAGATCATGGAGAATGCCGTCGCCGAGAACAGCGACCGGCTGCTGGGCGCAGTCATGCTCTACAACTACTATGCTCAGTTCGCCGAGCCCGACGAGATCGCCCGCATGATCGATACGCTCGCCCCCGACATGCAGAAGAACAAGGGCGTCGAGCAGTTGAAGAAGCTGTGCGCCAATGCCCGCAACGGCGAGATCGGCGCCACTCTGGCCGACGTGCGTCTTACCGCCACCGACGGCCGCGAGATCGCCGTTTCGGAGATCATCGCCGAGGGCAAATGGGTGCTCGTCGACTTCTGGGCAACGTGGTGCGGTCCCTGCCGCGGCGAGATTCCCTATCTGGTGGAGGCGTATAAGAAGTATGCCGACAAGGGTTTCGAGATCTACGGCATCACGCTCGACCGTCCCGGCAGCGAGCAGCAGTGGAAAAAGTTCGTCGAGGATAACGGCATGACATATGTCAACGTATGGGGCTACACTGGCAACAGCTGCCCTGCCGCCGAGCTCTACAACGTGCGTTCGATACCGACCAACTTCCTCTTCTCGCCCGAGGGTGTGCTGGTAGCACGCGATCTGCGCGGCGAGGATATCGAAACCACCTTGGCCGAGCATATCAAATAACGACTTGATTATTCGCACAATACGACAGCGGCGTCCGATGACGCCGCTGTTTTTGCAAAAATTTTTCGAAAAATTTTTCATTATTTGCTTGCACGGTAAAAATATTCGCCGTATATTTGCACTCGCAAAAGCAAAGGAATGGCTCCGTAGCTCAACTGAATAGAGTACTTGACTACGGATCAAGCGGTTACAGGTTTGAATCCTGTCGGAGTCACAAAGCGATCGTCTGAACAAGACGGTCGTTTTTGTTTTATACGGTGCCATATCGTGCATTATCGCGGCAGTTCGCTTTCGAATCTCAATTTTATATTGTATATTTACAGAGCTTATTACTCTACGTATGAAAGGTCTGCTGCTCGCCACGGCTCTGCTTGCGTCCTCGGTTGCGGTTGCTACGGCACAACGCATCGAGGAAGATTTCATGCGCTACAAGATCGAGACCGACGAGAACGAACAGCCGCACCCGATACTCATCCCCGACACGACCGTATTCTACCGTCCGACGATGCCCTACGACAACGGCGCCATGCAGCGTGCGGAGTATGCGCTGTGGTTTGTCGGCTGCTCGCGGCGCGGTGTCGCACCGTCCGAGCGGCAGACGGTCTGCGGCGGTGTCGAGATCGGATATCGCGCCGGCAGGCTCCTCGGCGCGCTTCGCGTCGACCGCACGTCGCAGGCCGGAATCCTCTCCGGAAAGACGTCCGCAGGCGGCGCGGGCGGCATGGAGGAGTATTCGGCAGGAGGAGACGCACCCTTCGACGAGCAGCGCATAACACTCGAAGCCTCGGGTCGCGGCTATCTGGGCGGCATCCGCTACTTCGCCGCATACGGTCTGCGCCGCGAATGGACTCTTACCGTATACGCCGCCTTGCGCGGCGGACGCGACATCTACGCTGACGGCGTATTCGCCAACACGGCCGACATGGCATTACGCGCCGTAAAGCGCTTCGACAACGACGCCACGCTGTCGCTCGCCCTGCTGCTGCCGCTCTCGAAGCGCGGCTTGCGGCAGGCCGCCGCCGAGGAGGTGTTCCGGCTTACGGGCGACAATCTCTACAACCCCGCATGGGGCATGCAGTCAGGCAGGATGCGCAGCGCGCGTGTAAGGCGCTCGGCCGACCCGGCGCTGCTGCTCTCGTCGGAGATTCCCGCAGGACGCCGCGCACGGCTGACCGCCACCCTGCTGCTCTCGCTGCCGCGTTACAGTCTCTCCATGCCGGCTTGGTTCGATGCCGAGACGCCGCAGCCAGACCACTATCGCAATCTGCCCTCCTACTTCACGGACAAGGCCGCTGCCGCCGTCGTGCGGGATGTATGGAGCAGCGGCGACATGAGATATACACAGATCGACTGGCACGAAATGTACGCCCGCAACGCACTTCGCGGCGAGCGCGGTGCGGCCTATGTCGTCGAGCGCCGGACAGAGATATCGATGCGCCTTGCCGCTGCGGCAACGGTCGAGACCACGCCGCGCGAAGGACTCGCGATACGTTACGGCATCCGCATCGGATACGAATGCAGCCGCCGGTTCAAACGCATGGACGACCTGCTGGGCGCAACGTTTCTTCTCGACCGCGACTGCTATCTTGTCGACGACGACACCTTCGGCAACATGTTGCAGAACGACCTGCGCCACCCCGACCGCCGCATCGGCAAGGGCGACCGCTTCGGCTACGACTACAATCTTACTCAGAGACATCTCGGCATCTGCGTCATGGCCATATGGCGCCGCGGGCGTTCGGAGCTGCATGCCGCGGCCGAGTTGTCGAGTCTGAGCGTCGGCCGGCGCGGGTATTTCGAAAAGGAGCTCTTCGCGGGCAGCGGTTCCTACGGCCGCTCGAAGCGCATCGTCTTCGCACCGTATACGTTGAAAGCCGCGTGGCACCATGCGCTCACGCCGCGCCACGGCATCACGCTCGCGGCGGCCGCGGCACCGGAGGCGGACGACATATTCCTGCAAACGCAGTATAACAACCGCACGACCGACCGGCCGCGCACGTCTATCCTCCTCGGCGGCGAGGCGGCATACCGCTTCCGCTCCCCGACAGTCGATATCTGCCTGACGGGGTTCGCCATGCTGTCGCGCCGCGAAAGCCGCATCCTGCACTCATACGACGATATGTCGGGCGCATACTCCGATATTGCGATCGACGATATCGAACGTCTCGGCACGGGCATCGAGGCCGCGGCGACTGTCCGCTACTCGCGTCGCTGGCAGTCGGCATTCGCATTCACAGCCGCCTCTTACCGCTACGCGGCCGATCCGGCGGTAACCCTATACGACGACCGCGACAACTCCGTCATCTCGACCTCGCGCAGTCGCATGACCGGCTGCCGCACGGGAGCGCCTCAGCTCACGGCATACGCCGACGTGGCGTGGTACCCCGCAGGCGGGTGGTCGCTGCGCATGTCGATGCAGTACGCCGGCTCGCGGCATGTCGAGCCGTCGGCCGTAAGACGCACCGAACGGCTGGTGGCGACGGCCGGCTCCGAGGAGCGGCGCGAAGAGATGATGCAGCAGCAGCGGCTGCCCGACGCCGTGAGCGTCGATGCGAGCATGGCGAAGACATTCGCTTTCGGCCGCTCGGAGCTGCGGATCATGCTCTCGGTCAGAAATCTGACTAATGCCGGCGATATAGTCTACGCAGGCCGCGAGCAGAACCGCGTGCGGCGCTACACGGCCGGCGATATGACCCACTACCGGCCGTTCGACAACCTTCTCACTTATGCCTATCCGCGCACCTATTATATCTCCGTGGGCTGGTCGTTCTGAAAGATTCGTCCGCCGAACCGCCCGCACAGGCCAAAATGCGAGTAAACTTGCTTTTACACTCGCTTATGATTATCTTTGCAGAATCATTACAGCATGCGCCGCAAACGGCGCTGCGGCACACGGTGCATAAAACACGAAGAATATGGCAGGATCGAATTTCGTAGATTACGTCAAGATATTCGCCCGCTCGGGTCACGGCGGCGCAGGCTCGGCACACTTCCGACGCGAGAAGTTCGTCGCGTTCGGCGGTCCGGACGGCGGCGACGGCGGCAAGGGAGGCAGCATAATATTGCAGGGCGACAGCCAGTACTGGACCTTGATACACCTCAAATACCAACGTCACCAGTTCGCCGAGGACGGCCAGAACGGCTCGGGAGCCCGCTCGACGGGAGCCGACGCCAAGGATATCGTACTGCCCGTGCCGCTGGGCACGGTGGCGCGCAACGCCGAAACGGGCGAGGTCGTAGGCGAAGTCACGGCCGACGGCGACAGGCTCGTGCTGCTCAAAGGCGGCCGCGGCGGTCTGGGCAACTGGCATTTCAAGACCGCGACCAATCAGGCGCCGCGCTATGCCCAGCCGGGCGAGGAGGGCGCCGAAGGGGCGTTCATCCTCGAATTGAAGGTGCTGGCCGACGTGGGTCTGGTAGGCTTCCCCAATGCCGGCAAGAGTACGCTTCTGTCAGTGGTGTCGGCAGCCAAGCCCAAGATAGCCAACTACGCCTTCACGACGCTCGAACCTAACCTCGGCATCGTCTCGGTGCGCGACGACCACTCGTTCGTCATGGCCGACATACCGGGCATCATCGAGGGTGCGCACGAGGGCCGTGGTCTCGGCACGCGCTTCCTGCGCCATATCGAGCGCAACTCGGTGCTGCTGTTCATGATCCCTGCCGACAGCGACGACATAGCGGCCGACTACGACGTACTGTTGGGCGAGCTGTCGCAGTACAATCCCGAGCTGCTCGACAAGCAGCGGCTTCTGGCCGTCACGAAGTGCGACATGCTCGACGACGAGCTTATCGAACAGATGCGCAGCAGCCTGCCCGAGGGCATCGGGTCGGTGTTCATATCGTCGGTCTCGGGACTCAACATCGCCCGGCTGAAAGACATGCTGTGGGCGGCGCTGCAAGAGAAATAACTGCTGCAATATACATTATGAATATACGCTGTCCTGTTCGGGACAGCGTATGTTTTTTCAATACTCTATAATCCGGTAATTGGATATGCGGAACGTATATTCGCCGTTGAAATAGTCCACGATGCCGTAAGCGCGGAACCGACCCTCAGGCACTATATCGCCGGCATATTCGGCATCGCCCGGCGTGAAGATCGAGAGCGTGTCGCCCGCCTCATCGACAAAGCGGCGGCAGGTATCCACGAAACTGTGCGTCAGAGGATCGGTGTCGCACCACCGCATGCCGCGCTCCTGCTCCACGACGGCAAGTCGGTCGAACATCGCATAACGCGATATATCGGCATGCGACAAACAGCCCGCCCTCAACTCGGCCGCCTCGGGAGGCGACTCTGCATCGAGCGATACTTCGAAGCGCGAGTCGATGTCGCGCTCGGCTATACGGTCGACGCAGTAAACGCCGGTCGGCGGCGCACCCAACACTATCTTGCCTCCGTAGTCGCCCAGCGCAAGCATGTTGCAATGTATCGTCACTTGGCAATATAGCGGCAGCAACACGTCGATGCGACGCGAATCGACGGCTATCTCGATGCCGCCGCTGCCGTCGTCGACAACCGCACAGCGGCTGAACTCCGACAGTTTGTCCGTGGCCACGACACGCCCCGTGAGGATCATATCGCCGCGAATAACCACCGACGGGGATGTACACAACGATTTGGCGTATGCAATCGATACCCGCGCCGGATAGTCGCCGGTAGCCGAGCCGGCCGAGCACCCCGCACAGAGCCATGCGGCAGCAAGGCTAATGCACGATGCAATCCTCCTCATATCGCATTTTGAGCTGGTAGCACTCGGCACTGCCGCCGGCTGTGCCGTATTGGAGGATACCGACAAGCGACACTTCGCCGCGGGGAACGGCGTTGTCGGCATAGGTCGCATAAGGGCGGGTATATACTATTATCGAATCGCCCGCCGAATCTTTGAAGAGAGCATATCCGCTCCACACGGCAGGCAAGCCGTCATCTCCGTCATCTCCGACCGGCTGAGACAGACGCAGCGCATCGAGACGTACGAGCCGGCCGCACAATTCGCCGGACAGATCGCTAAACTCCGCCGAAAAAGGCTCGACGCGGTCTATGCCGTCTCCGCGCGCCACATGCTCTTCGAGTATCGCCCGCACGGGAAAGTAGTCGGTGGCATAGCTGCTGCCGGGAGCCGGCATCCGTCCTATCTGCATCACGCCGCGACTGCACCCCAGAGCGCAGCCCCGCAGCCGTATCGCCACAGCCGCACCCTCGGGATACGACGCATCGAGACGGGTCAGCCCCGCCATGACCTCGACGGCGCCCTGCCCGTCCTCTACCGTAAAACTCTTGTAAAAATTGCCGTCGGCATCGGCCGACGTGATACGCCCGACCACTATCAGATCATCCTCTATCGGCCGAGTACGGCCGTCGTAAAGCTCCCGCAACGTCGCCATGCCGCAGTTGGCTTGCGGCAGCGGCGACTCGACATCGGGCGGCGGTGCCGTGTCGTAACAACCGGCACAGAGCACGAAAGCCGCCGCCAGCAATACGCCGGCTACTGTTTCTTTTCGATCCATGAATCCTTCAACCCGAGGAAGTATAGAATGCCGTCCAGGCCGATCGTCGAGATCGACTGCTTGGCCGTGGCCTTGACCTTGGGTTTGGCGTGAAATGCGATGCCCAGACCCGCCAGATCGAGCATCGGCAGATCGTTGGCTCCGTCGCCCACGGCTATGGACTGCTGTATGTCGATATTCTCGAACTGGCACAACAGCCTCAGAAGCTCGGCCTTGCGGCGTCCGTCGACTATCTCGCCGAGGTAGCGTCCCGTCAGCTTGCCGTTCTCGATCTCCAACTCGTTGGCATACACATAGTCGAAGCCGTACTTCTGACGCAGATAGTTGCCGAAGTATGTAAAGCCGCCCGAGAGAATGGCCGTCTTGTAACCTACGCGTTTGAGAATGGTCATCATGCGGTCGACGCCCTCGGTAATGGGCAGCTTCTGCGCGATGTCGGCCATGACCGACTCGTCGAGCCCCTTCAACAGCGCGACGCGCTCCTTGAAGCTCTCGCAGAAGTCGATCTCGCCGCGCATGGCGCGCTCGGTGATCTCGCGCACCTTATCGCCCACGCCGGCACGCTCGGCCAGCTCGTCGATGACCTCCGTCTCGATGAGCGTCGAGTCCATATCGAAACATATCAGGCGGCGCGAGCGGCGGAATATGCCGTCCTTCTGGAACGATATGTCGATCTGTCCGGTGTTGGTCAGTTCGAGAAAGGCGTTCTGCATGACGCTCTTGTCGGCCGGAGTACCGCGCACCGAAAACTCTATGCACGACTTGGGCGCCCGCTCGTCCTCGTGCAGCGGCACGCGGCCGGTCAGGCGGTTGATAGAGTCGATATTGAGCCCCTGACACGTTATGGCCTTCGTGACGTGGGCTATGTGGCGCGCCGTGACCTGCCGCCCCAGCAGCGTTATTATATAGCGGTTCTTGCCCTGCCTCGCGACCCAATCGTTGTACTCCTCCTCGGCGATAGGCGTGAAACGTATGTTGATATCCATCTCCGAAGCCTTGAACAGCAGATCCTTCATGATGAAGCCCGACTTGTCCGAGGTGGTTTTGAACAGTATGCCCATAGTCAGCGAACGGTGGATGTTGGCCTGTCCGATGTCGAGGATGAATGCGTCGTACCGCGCCAGTATCTCGGTCAGCGACGATGTCATGCCGGGCTTGTCCTCGCCCGAAATATTTATCTGGATTATTTCGACGTTGTTCTCCATAGAGTCATTGAAATTTAATTGTAGATACAAATATAGTATCTTTTTTACGATTTTTGACTAACTTTGCATTGTAATGTGTAAACCGCATCAAAGATGACTCTACCCGACATATCGACCTTCGCCGTCGATGAAAACACGCTCGGAGCACCGGGCAAGGCCGTCGACACGCTTTCGACGGCAGCAGACAAGGTAACCGGCATAGACGCCATAGAGCAGACGCTGGACCGCGTGACCGGCTTCGACTACGGCTCGTTCTTCATGGATCTGGCCGCCGACGGCGTATGGATAGTCTTCAAGATATTCGTCGCCATAGCATTCTGGTACGTCGGCCGCTGGCTCATACGCCGCCTTATGGCTTTCCTTAACCGCGTATACGAGCGCCGGGGCGTCGATCTGTCGCTGCGTTCGTTCCTCTCGGGCGTGGTCAAGGCACTGACATACGTAGTGCTGGTACTTACGATCGTACAGGTGCTGGGCATCAACACCACCTCGATCGTCGCCCTGCTGGCCTCAGCAGGTCTGGCCATAGGTATGGCGCTGAGCGGCACCTTGCAGAACTTCGCCGGCGGCGTGATGATACTGCTGTTCCGCCCCTACAAGGTCGGCGACTACATCATGGCGCAGGGCCAGGCGGGCACCGTAACCGACATCCGCATCTTCTCGACCCAGATACGCACGGTCGACAACCGTGTGATCTACATACCCAACAACTCCATCTCGACCTCGATCATCGACAACTACTCGCAGGAGAGGCTGCGACGCGTCGATTGGAGCGTGTCGGTGGGTTACGGAGTCGACGCCGAGCGTGTCAGGAGCCTGCTGCTGTCGATCATAGCCACCGACGGCCGCGTGGTCGCCGAACCGGCCGCCCCCGTGGTCTACCTCGCCTCGATGAACGAGAGCTCGGTAACCTTCTCGGCACGCGCATGGGTGCGCAACGCCGACTACTGGGACACCTTCTTCGAGATCAACGAGAAGATATACGGCACACTGCCCGCCGAGGGGATATCGTTCCCCTATCCGAAACTCGACGTAACCATTAATAACAACAATACAAACTGATTATGGAACTGAAAGATATCCTTGCAATCTCGGGTCAGCCCGGTCTGTTCAAGTACGTTGCGCAATCGACTCACGGCGTCATCGTCGAGTCGCTTACCGACGGCCGTCGCATGAACGCATCGGCGACATCGCGCGTGAGTGCGCTGACCGAGATTTCGATGTTTACCGAGGGCGACGACATACCTTTGGCAGACGTCTTTACCAATATATACAACTATACCGAGGGTAAGGAGGCCATTTCGCACAAGGAGTCGCCCGAGAAGATCAAGGCGTATTTCGCCGAGGTGCTGCCCGACTACGACCGCGACCGCGTGCACGTGTCGGACATGAAGAAGTGCTTCTCGTGGTACAACACCCTCGTCAAGGCGGGCTTTACCGAATTTAAGCTGCCCGAGCAGGCGCAGCCCGAGGCCGAGGAGTAGATACATCCGCCCGATAATACCGAGCCGCAGGAGTCGCTCCTGCGGCTTTTTCTATATTGTCGTGCGCAGGCGGCACCGATACTGCGTTCTAAAAAAGGCTGTCCGAGATATCTCGGACAGCCTTTGTCTGTGCATGCCCCGGACCGGTCGGGAGGGGGGGGGCATATATCATATACGGAACGCCGCTGCGGCCTACTTCTGGCGGAAATAGATCTGCATCGGCACACCCGAGAAGTCCCACTGCTCGCGCATCTTGTTTTCGAGGAAGCGGCGGTACGCCTCCTTGATATATTGCGGCAGATTGACGAAGAAGGCGAATTGCGGCGTAGGCGTGGGCAGCTGCGTGACATACTTGATCTTTATGTACTTGCCCTTGACAGCAGCGGGCGGATATGCCTCGATGAGCGGCAGCAGGAAGTCGTTGAGCTCCGAGGTCGATATGCGCCGCTTGCGCGACTGGTATACGCGCACGGCCGTTTGCAGCACGTCGAGTATGCGCTGCTTGTTTATGACCGAGGTAAAGATGATCGGAATATCGTCGAACGGAGCGAGTTTCTTTTGCAGAAATTCGCGCCACTCCTTCATAGTATTGTTGCCCTTTTCGATCAGATCCCACTTGTTGACCACGATGACGCAGCCCTTGCGATTGCGCACGATCAGGTTGTGGATATTCAGATCCTGCGACTCTATGCCCTGCTCGGCATCGAGCATCAATATGCAGACGTCCGAATTTTCGATAGCGCGTATCGAACGCATTACCGAGTAAAATTCGAGGTCCTCGGTAACCTTGCCCTTCTTGCGCATGCCGGCCGTGTCGATGAGATAGAAGTCCATGCCGAACATGTTGTAGCGCGTATGTATCGAGTCGCGCGTAGTACCCGCCACGGAGGTCACGATGTTGCGCTCGCGCCCCAGCAGAGCGTTGGTCATCGACGACTTGCCGACGTTGGGGCGGCCGACGATAGCTATGCGCGGCAGATCGGCGTCGTATTCGGCCGTCGTATCCTCGGGCAGCGCGGCCAGTATCGCGTCCATCATGTCGCCCGTGCCGCTGCCTGACATCGAGCTGATGCAGAGCGGGTCGCCGAGGCCCAGCGAGTAGAAGTCGTTGGACTGGTATATCAGATCGTAGGTATCGACCTTGTTGCAGATAAGCAGCACCTTCTTGCCCGAGCGGCGCAGAATGTCGGCCATCATCATGTCGAGGTCGGTCACGCCCGTACGCACTTCGACAAGAAACAGTATAAGGTCGGCCTCGTCGATCGCCAGCAGCACCTGACGCCGTATCTCCTCCTCGAACACATCCTCAGAGTTGACCGTGTAACCGCCCGTGTCGATGACCGAGAACTCCTTGCCGTTCCAGTCGGTGCGGCCGTAATGACGGTCGCGCGTGGTGCCTGCCGTCTCGTCGACTATGGCCTGACGCTGGCCTACGAGGCGGTTGAAGAGGGTACTCTTTCCGACATTGGGGCGTCCTACGATAGCTACTAAACTCATATTGTAACAAATTTTATTAGGTTTCTCCGCAAGCATACAGCATCTGTGCGGCACTCCCGCGTTCGGGGCGTTGCAAAGATAAGCCAATTCGTCGAATTGAGAAAGTTTTGCGAAATAATTGATACGGTATGGCCGACGTTTTGGGAAAAATCCATATCTTTGACATTTAATAACAGATGTTTTTACTGCGAATGACTACTGATAGAATAGATAAATCGACGCTATATCCGGCTCTTGCCGGCTTCTTCATCATGGGTTTCTGCGACATCGTGGCACCCATTACGGGCAAGATCGCCGAGCAGTATGCCGACCATGCGACGCTTGTCGGATTCCTGCCGTCGATGGTTTTCCTGTGGCTGTTTCTTATATCGACGCCGCTGGCCTCGCTGGCCAACCGCTACGGACGCAAGAGCGTCGCACTGGCGGGCTACGCCTTTACCGTCGCCGGTCTGGCCATACCTTTAATCGCCGGGCGCGGCTGCGGGCTGGAATACTACTTCGCGGCCTTCGCGCTTCTGGGCATAGGCAACACGGCCGTACAGGTGGCCGTCAACCCCATGCTTGCGATGATCGTACCCGCCTCGCGCATGACGAGCTTTCTGACCGTCGGACAGATATGCCGCAACATATCGATCATGCTCGTGGGTCCGCTCGTCCTGCTGCTTGGCGCCGACTGGCCGCTGCTCTTCGCAATCTACGCGGCGCTGACTGTCTTAGGCGGCATAGCGATGTGGCGCTCGCCGCTCGACGACAGAGCGGGCGCAGAGGTGCGCAGCGTCACTATGGGCGACTGCTTCCGGCTGCTGGGCAACCGCACCGTGGCCATGTGCGCCGTAGGCATAGGCGCAATCATAGCATGCGACGTAGCCGTCGGCACGCTGTCGTCGATACTGATCGACAGCGACAGCTCGATCCTTACCTCGACCGGCTTTTACGCCTGCCGCATCGTCGGCACGGTCGTCGGAGCCTTGGTGCTGGCACGCTACTCCGAAATAATATATCTGCGGTGGAACATGACGGCGGCGCTGGCGCTGGCCGCGGCATTGCTGCTCTTCCGCGAACAGTGGGTAGTATACGCAGCCACGGGGCTGCTGGGATTTACATTCTCGTGCGTCTTCGCCTCGCTATACGCCGTTGCGACCAAGGCCGTCGAGGCGTCGCGCGCCAATGCCGTCTCGGGTCTGTTGATAATGTTCATCTCGGCCGGCGCTATATCGAGCCCCATTGTCGGCGCGATAATACGGGCGGCCGGAGGAGAGACCATATACGGAGTGCTGTTCCTCATCCCCTGCCTGACATATATAATATGGTCGACATTCAAACTCCGACGCCATGCGTAAGGCGGTCGTCATAGCAGTATTGTCGTTCTGCGCCCTCACAGCCGCGGCACAGGACTACTACCGCTATTTCGAGCAGGAGCGGCCTCTGCTGTCGACCGAATGGGGAGCCGGCATCAGCGGCACCTATACCGGCATCAGCAGCGGCGACGAGCAGATCGGCTTTTCTCCCCGCATAGGCTACGGAGCATATATCGGCATGTCGCTCTGCGTGGGGCGCCACTTCGCCCTGCACGCCGAGATCGACTACCATTTCGGCAATCTGCTCGTTACGCGCGGCGATATCTCGCGCAAGGTCAAGTCGCGATCGATCGAGATGCCTATACTGCTGACTTTCCGCGGAGTCGACAGACTGCGGTTCAGCGTCGGGCCCGTAATCGCCGTCATGGACCGCTCGCGGTACGATGACGACACCGAGACGATCGAGTTCGGCGCCGTGAGACCGACATGGAACGTCGCCGTAGGTGCAGGCGTCACGCTCGGCCGCCGATGTCTGTTGGAGGCGCGCTACACGCGTGCTCTGCAACGCACGTTGAACCAGTTCGACGGACATGAATTTCGCAGCGACTCCTACCGCGTGGTGCTGTCGCTGGGATTGTTGTTTTGACGATTATGGATGAATCTATAACAAAGGAGATTTCGATCGAGGGCGTCTCGTCGCGCGACCTGTTCGGTACGCACGGCGCATATCTCGAACGCATGGCCGCACTCTCGCCGCGCGTGAAGATCGTCGCCCGCGGCGATACGGTCAAGGTGCTCGGCTCCAAGGCCGATGTCGAGGCCTTCGAACGCAAGATGAGAGGGCTGCTCGACTACTATTCGAAGTACGGGCACATATCGACCGAAGTGGTCGAACAATCGTTCGCCCCGGGGTTGGGCGAACACGGCGTCGACGCCCCCGCCGAGAATAGGGAGGTCATAGTCTACGGCAACAACGGCCTTGCCATTCGCGCCCGCACGCCAAACCAGCAGCTCCTCGTCAAGACATACTCGCGCTGCGACCTTACGTTCGCCGTGGGTCCGGCAGGCTCGGGCAAGACCTACACGGCCATAGCACTGGCCGTCGGCGCCCTGAAAGAGAAGCAGGTGCGCCGCATCATCCTCACGCGTCCCGCCGTCGAGGCGGGCGAGAAGCTGGGCTTCCTGCCCGGCGACATGAAGGAGAAGCTCGACCCCTACCTGCAACCGCTCTACGATGCGCTCAACGACATGATACCCGCCGCACGGTTGCAGAAATACATCGAGGAGGGGACCGTGCAGATAGCGCCGCTGGCCTACATGCGCGGACGCACGCTCGACAACGCCTTCGTCATTCTGGACGAGGCGCAGAACACCACGCTGCCGCAGATCAAGATGTTTCTCACGCGCATGGGGCGCAATGCCAAGTTCATCGTAACGGGCGACGTGACGCAGATCGACCTGCCGCGGCGCTCGGACAGCGGACTTATGAAGGCTATGGCCACTTTGGAGGGTATCGAGGGGATAGGCACGGTACGCTTCGACCGCTCCGACATCGTGCGCCACCCGCTCGTGAGGCATATCGTCGATGCCTTCGAGCGCCGCGACAAACTCGAAAACAGCCTCGCCGAGGGCAATGACGAACATAAGAAATATTAACCTTAAAACTATAAATTATGGATAAGAATCTCAAAGCACTATCTCCGGCTGCCGTCTGGAAGCATTTCGAGCGCATAGCCGCCATACCCCACCCCTCGCACCACGAGGAGAAGATACGCCGTTATATCCTCGACTTCGCCGCCGAGCACGGTCTGGAACATGTCGAGGACGAGGCTCATAACGTCTACATCCGCAAGCCCGCCACCAAGGACATGGAGAACCGCAAGGGCATCATCATGCAGGCGCACCTCGACATGGTGCCTCAGAAGAACAACGACAAGCAGTTCGACTTCGAGAACGATCCTATCGAGGCCTATATCGACGGCGAGTGGGTTACGGCCAACGGCACCACCCTCGGCGCCGACAACGGCATAGGCGTCGCCGCGGCTCTGGCCGTCTTGGAGGACGAGAATCTGGAACACGGCGACATAGAGGCTCTGTTCACAGCTACCGAGGAGACGGGCATGGACGGCGCATTCGGACTCAAAGCGGGTCTGTTGAAGGGCGAGATCCTGCTCAACCTCGACTCCGAGACCGAGGGCGAGCTCTATGTAGGTTGCGCCGGAGGCCTCGACGCCAACATCGAATTCAAATACGCCGAGCAGGCGATAGAGCCCGTATTCGCCGCCTACCGTCTCTCGGTCAAAGGCTTGAAGGGCGGACACTCGGGCATACAGATCGTCTGCCAGCGCGCCAACGCCAACAAGCTCCTGTTCCGTCTGCTGCGTCAGGAGTCGCTCTCTTACGGGCTGGAACTGGCATCGGTCGACGGCGGAGGTCTGCGCAACGCCATACCGCGCGAGGCGACGGCCGTTGTTGTCATGCGTGAAGAGAACGCCCCGATGTTCGAAGCCAACGTCAGGAGCTTCGAAGCCGTGGTGCGCCGCGAGTTCGCTCAGGTAGAGGACTCGATCTCTATCACGGCCGAGAGGGTCGAGTGCCCCACGGCAGTTATTCCCCGCAAGACGGCATCGGATCTGGTTCGCGCCGTATGCGGCTGCCCCAACGGTGTGATCTACATGTCGAAATCTATGGAGGGTCTGGTACAGACCTCGTCGAATCTGGCACGCGTCGTGTCGGACGGCTCGACGATCCGCATACAGTGCCTGCTGCGCAGCTCGGTCGACACGCAGAAGGCGGAGCTGGCCGGCGCCATAGCCTCGGTCTTCGAGCTGGCCGGCGCCGAAGTACGCATGGAGGGCGCTTACAGCGGCTGGAACCCCGACATGTCGTCGCCCATACTCCACACGATGATCGCCTCTTACGAAGCTCTCTACGGCGTCAAGCCGTCGGTTACGGCTATCCACGCCGGTTTGGAGTGCGGCATCATCGGCGCGAAGTATCCCGGCATGGATATGATCTCGTTCGGCCCGACGATCTGCTACCCCCACTCGCCCGACGAGAAGGTCGACATAGCATCGGTGGGCAAGTTCTACGATTTCCTGCTGCATACGCTTCGCAACGCACCGTCGAAATAGATGGATACGAATCGTAATACGACAACCGCCACAGCGGGCGGCGACGGGATACGGTGGTTCGTCATCGTCAACCCCGTCGCCGGCTCGGGCTGCGGTCTGGTGGACTTTCCCCAGATATCGAAGCTGCTGCACGACAACGACATCGTCTGCGAACCGGTCTTTACCGAACACAAGTGCCACGCCACCGAGCTTACGGTAGCGGCCGTCAACGAGGGTTACCGCAACATAATCGTCGTCGGCGGAGACGGCACGCTGCACGAGGTGGTCAACGGCCTGTTCATACAGAAGCAGGTAGCGCCCTCGGAGGTCACGGTCGCCGTGATAGCCGTCGGAACGGGCAACGACTGGATCCGCATGTACGGCATTCCGAAACACTATTCGGAGGCCATACGCGCCATACGCGAGGGGCACACGTTCTTGCAGGATGTGGCCGAAGTCGGTTACGAAGAGGCGCACTACCGCCAGAAGCGGCAAATGGCCAACGTCGCCGGCATAGGCTTCGACGCCGCCGTCAACCATATATATCAGCACTTGAAGACCAAGGGGCGAACCGGACGCGGCATCTACATGTGGAGCATGGCGCGCGCATTCTTCTCCTACAAGTCGACGGGCGTCAAGATATGGGTCGACGACAGACTGATATACAACAATCTGCTGTTCAGCATCGCTATCGGCATCGGCAAGTACAACGGAGGCGGCATGCAGCCGCTGCCCGCGGCCGTGGCCGACGACGGTCTGCTGGATATCACGATGATTAAGCCGCTGCACTGGTGGCACGTGCTGTTCCGTCTCAGACATCTGTTCAACGGTACGATCTACTCGATCGGACACGTCATGCACGCCCAGGGGCGCAAGATACGCATCGAGTCGTCGCCCGAGATACCGTTGGAGGTCGACGGCGAGTGGCTGGGCGTCAGCCCATTCGAATTTTGCGTCGAACACCGCATGGTCAGGGTCATCGTCAACCGCGACTTTCTGGAAAAGAGCGAACGCTCGCGCAAATAAAAAATCTCCCGCTCTCGTTCTCCGAGGCGGGAGATTTCGTTACAGACCCTTGAAAATGAACTTTTATATAAATGCAAAACTTTTTCCCTAAGACGGTCCGTCACGCTACTCGGTAACGATAGTCTCGTCGATTACGACCGTCCAGTCGAACAGATCGGCCGCGCACTGCTGCTGGAAGCGTGCCATTTGCGAGTAGCTGGTCGTGTCGGCCACTATGGCATTGAAGAACGACTGGGTCGACGGATAATAGTTGTCGACCTTCTCGGCGAAACATTTGTAGAACGCGCGCTGAGCGTCGCGGCTCAGGTTGGCCGGCAGAACGCCCTGCGCCACAAGATAGGGATAAGGATATATGTTGCGCATGTTGTGGGCGTCGGCATCGAGCTGGTTGACGATCGTCGACACGACGTACACCTCGACCGTATCGCCCGAGCCGGGCATCTCGATGAATGTCGTATATACGGGGTAATCGACCTCTATGGCATCGGCCACATCGTCCGAAAATACCTCGAACTCGCTGTCGTTGAGATTCTGTACATATACCATGTCGCGGTAATTCTTCAACTCTTCGCGCATCTGACGGCGCTCCTCTCTCGTCCATTTGTTTTTCGAAGAGCAGCCGACGAGTGATACCGTCGCTGCGATGATGGCGATTGAAAGCAGAATTTTTTTCATTTCGATGACAAATTTTGGTTTATACGTCTGCCGGAGCAATAGTTGTGCCAACCCCGCTCGCCGGCCGCCACTTCTGCTTCCGACGTGCGAGATGTTATGCAGGTTCGATTTTTTTATTAATTTTGTACCGAACTGAAATAACGTCATGACTGCATACGCCATATATTTCTCCCCGACCCGCACATCCGAACGCATCGCACGCGCGATAGCCCGCGGCACGGGCGCCGACGAAGTGATCGATATCGATCTCACGCACTACGCCCGCCGGGTAACGCTTCCGGCATCGGCTCTGGCCGTAATAGCCATACCCGTATACGGAGGTCATCTCCCGCCGCTGGCCGCCGAGCGGCTGCGGGGCCTGCAAGGCTACGACACACCCGCCGTCGCCGTAGTCGTATACGGCAACCGCGCCTACGAAAACGCCCTTACGGAGCTGGCAGCGCTGGCCGGCGCGGCAGGGCTCAACGTCATAGCCGCCGCCACGTTCGTCGGCGAGCACTCTTACAGCTCCGACCGTTGGCCTATCGCCGCAGGCCGTCCCGATGCCGACGACCTCGCCCTGGCCGCAGAGTTCGGCGGCAGAGTCGCCGGCAAGCTGCAAGACACTGCCCGCGGCGGGCGTACCGACACGATAGATGTAAGCCGGATTTCGCGGCCGCGCCAACCGCTGCTTCCGCTTCTAAGATTCATCGCGGGCGTCATACGCCTGCGCAGAGGAGGCAAGCCGCTGCCGCGCACGCCGCAGCCGAGCGACCGGCACAGCTGTACGCACTGCGGTCTGTGCGTCACGCTCTGCCCGAGCGGCGCCATTGCCCGCGGCGACGAAACACGTACCGACGCTACGAAATGTATCCGGTGCTGCGCATGCGTAAAGTCATGCCCCTCGCACGCACGCATCTACGACACCCCGTTCGCATCGCTGCTCAGCAAATGCTTCAAGCGCCGCAAAGCACCCCGGACAATACTGTAACCAAGCGCAACAGCATCCGCCGGTGCAGACGGCAGCGCCCGTAGCGGAGATCTGCGCCGCTGCCGGATTAAAAATTTTCGGGCAGCCGATTTGCCGGTTGCCCGCATTTTGGCTACCTTTGCCGCCGAATCTAAAATTACTGCGATGAGAATAAACGTTCGATAGTCAGGTTCGCAGGAGCCTGAGCCACTTCCTAAAAAGCATTCAGGTTTTACAATGACCCATACGGGTCACTATCCGATCGTTTATCATGAGTATTATCGTCAGCGGTATTTCATACCGCCATTCCGGTTGTCAGCCCCTTTTCGAAAACATCACGTTTTCTGTGCCCGCAGGCGCGAAGGTATCGCTCATCGGCCCCAACGGCGCAGGCAAATCTACGCTGCTGCAAATATTGGCCGGACGGCTGACCCCTGCGGCCGGTAGCGTCGCGGTCTCTTCGACGCCATATTATATCCCCCAGCACACGGCGCCCGACCGTCGCAGCGTCGCCTCGCTGCTCGGCGCAGAGGACAAGTTGCAGGCGCTGAGGGAGGTTTGCGCCGGGTCGGCCGACCCGGCCTGCTTCGATACGCTGAACGACGACTGGCAGATCGAAGATCGATGCCGTGCGGCGTTGAGCGACTGGGGGCTTGGCAATATATCTCTCGACGCCGCTGCCGCGACGTTGAGCGGCGGAGAGCGTACTAAGGTCAGGCTGGCGGGGCTGAGCCTCCTCAATCCCGACATCGTGCTGTTGGACGAACCGACCAACCACCTCGACGGCCGGTCACGGGCAAAACTCTACGAGCTGATCCAGAAGTCGAATGCCACGCTCGTTGCGGTCAGCCACGACGTCGCACTGCTCAACATGCTGCATACGACCTGCTATCTGACGGCCTCGGGCATCCGGCTCTACGGCGGCAACTACGACCTCTATCGAGAACATCGGAGCATCGAGCAGCAGGCGCTGGCCGATCGTATCGAAGCCGAGCAAACGGCTCTGCGCATGGCGCGCAAGCGGGCGCAGGAGGTGCGCGAAAGACAGGAGCGGCGGGCAGCGCATGGCGAGCGGAGCAGATCGAAAGGGGGACAGGCACGCATTCTGGTCAATTCGCGCGGAGCGCAGGCACAGAACAGCGCCTCGCGGCTTAGCGACAGACATGCGGATATCATCGACGAGCGGCAGCAGCGGTTGGCCGATCTGCGCGGGCGGCAGATACGCTGCGACAAGATGAAGATCGATTTCGACGACGCATCGCTCCACACGGGCAAGCGGCTGATCCTCTCGGAGGGGATGAACTTCTGCTTTACCGCCGGTGCGCCGCTATGGCCGCAGCCGATCGATTTGGAGATCCGCAGCGGCGAGCGAATCCGCATCGCAGGCGACAACGGCAGCGGCAAGACGACATTCGTGCGGTTGCTGCTCGGCGATCTTACACCGTCCGCCGGCAGCGTGGAGAGAGCCGATGTTTCGGTCGCCTACATCGATCAGGAGTACAGCGCGCTCGACACGCCTCTGTCGGTAGCCCTCATGGCCGAGCGATACAACATGCGCCGCCTGAGCGACCACGAGATAAAAACACGCCTCGACCGCGCACTCTTTACCCGCGAGACGTGGGACAAGCCGTGCTGCGCGCTGAGCGGAGGCGAACGCATGCGGCTCATGCTCTGCTGCCTGATGATCGCCGACCACACCCCGGACATGTTCGTTCTGGACGAGCCGACCAACAATCTCGACATCGATAGCATCGCAATACTTACCGATACGATCCGCAACTACCGCGGCACGCTGCTCGTCGTCTCGCACGACGACCGCTTCGTCCGCGAAATCGGCGCGACGCACACCGTGGAGCTGCCCCTCGCACCGTCGGAAGAGCGGCCGTAGTCCGCGGCGGTCATCGCCGCATCGTTCTGCGCCGAAGCGCAGACCATTTTGCCGAACGGCAAAAGCATTCCCATCCGGCTTACATCGGAAATCCGAAGCAACCCCAAAGACAAGAATCCGGCGGCTCCCACGGCAATCGTAGATGCCGACATCAAGGACGACCACGGCATCCACACACTGATCCGCCGAGGTACTCCCGTAGAGGTCGCCTCGGAAATCAAGAAAGCGAAAGGCGTGGGCAAAGGCGCCTGCATCCGCCTCGACTTTCTATCGACAACCGCCGTGAACGGCCAGCGCATCCGCCTTCAAGGCAATTTCATCCGCGAGGGCGAAAACCGGAAAGGCACCGCACTCGGCGTCGGACTGGGTATAGGACTGACCGTATGCTGGCCCTGCCTGTTCTGCTTGTGTATCAAGGGAGAGAAACTCGTCATCCGTGAAAATACACTGATCCAGAACGTAGTGACCAACGACACCTACCGCATCGTCACGAATCCGGAGCAATAGCTCCCGGCCCCCTGCCGTCCGCAAACCGCAACCGCCCATGCGGACCGGGAGCAACGAAAGTCGGCGCACCCCTTTCGGGATGCGCCGACTGTTTGCGGAACGGACGGTGTCCGTTACATCATGCCGCCCATACCGCCTGCGGGCATCGGGGGCATGGCGGGCTGCTCCGACTTCTTCTCGGCCAGCACGCACTCCGTCGTGAGGAACATCGACGCGATCGACGCCGCATTTTCGAGCGCCACGCGCGACACCTTCGTCGGGTCGATGATGCCCGCCTTGAGCATGTCCTCGTAACGGTCGTCGCGGGCGTTGTAACCGAAGGCACCCTCGCCCTCGCGCACCTTATTGACCACCACCGAGCCTTCGCCGCCGGCGTTCGACACGATCTGACGCAGCGGCTCCTCGATCGCACGCTTCACGATCTGAATACCCGTCGTCTGGTCGTCGTTGTCGCCTTTCAGGCCCTCGAGCGCCGCCGTAGCACGGATGTAGGCCACGCCGCCGCCCGGCACGATGCCCTCCTCGACCGCAGCACGGGTCGCAGCCAGCGCGTCGTCCACGCGGTCCTTCTTCTCCTTCATCTCGACCTCGGTGGCCGCACCCACGTAGAGCACCGCCACGCCGCCGGCGAGCTTCGCCAGACGCTCCTGGAGCTTCTCCTTGTCGTAGTCCGACGTGGCCTTCTCGATCGAGGCACGGATCTGCGACACACGTGCGGCGATGTCCTCCTTGCGGCCGGCACCATCGACGATCGTCGTGTTCTCCTTGTTGAGCGTCACCTTGTCGGCCGTACCGAGCATGGCGAGCGAAGCATCCTCGATCTTCATGCCCTTGTCGGTCGAAATGACCGTACCGCCGGTGAGCACCGCGATGTCCTCCAGCATCTCCTTGCGGCGGTCGCCGAAGCCCGGAGCCTTGCAGGCCGCGATCTTGAGCGTGCCGCGCAGCTTGTTCACCACGAGGGCCGACAGAGCCTCGCCGTCCACGTCCTCGGCGATGATGAGCAGCGAACGTCCGCTCTGCGCCACGGGCTCCAGCACACCCATGAGCTCCTTCATCGTCGAAATCTTCTTGTCGGTAATCAGGATGTAGGGTTTTTCGAGCTGTGCCTCCATCTTCTCGGGATCGGTGATGAAGTAGGCCGAAATATAGCCGCGGTCGAACTGCATGCCCTCGACTACCTCGACGTGCGTCTCGGTGCCCTTGGCCTCCTCCACGGTGATCACGCCCTCCTTATTGACCTTGGCCATCGCCTCGGCGATCAGCCGGCCGATGTTGTGGTCGTTGTTGGCCGAAATCGTAGCCACCTGCTCGATCTTGTCGTTGTCCGTGCCCACGGTCTGGCTCTGCTTGCGCAGCGACTCAACCACCACGGCCACGGCCTTGTCGATGCCGCGCTTCAGGTCCATCGGGTTGGCGCCGGCCGTAACGTTCTTCAGGCCCACGCCGATGATCGACTGTGCGAGCACCGTCGCGGTCGTCGTGCCGTCGCCGGCATCGTCGTTGGTCTTCGAAGCCACCTCGCGCACCATCTGGGCGCCCATGTTGGCGAACGCATCCTCCAGCTCCACCTCCTTGGCTACCGACACGCCGTCCTTGGTGATCTGGGGCGCACCGAATTTCTTGTCGATGATGACGTTGCGGCCTTTGGGACCGAGCGTCACCTTCACTGCGTTCGACAGCGCATCGACACCCTCCTTGAGCAGTTCGCGCGCTTCCACGTTATATTTGATCTCCTTTGCCATAGCTCGTTTCCGTTTTTAGATGATTGCCAAAATATCGTTCTGCTTCATGATGAGGTAGGTTTCGCCCTCGATCTGAATCTCCTGACCGGCATACTTGCCGTAGAGCACCTGATCGCCCTCCTTGACCTCCATCGTGACCTCCGAAGTGCCGGGACCCACAGCCACGACTTTGCCTGCCAGGGGTTTCTCCTTTGCCGTGTCGGGAATAATCAGTCCGCCGGCGGTCTTCTCCTCCGCGGGATTCGGCAGAATCAGCACACGGTCCGATAACGGTTTTACGTTCATAGTTTCTGTGTTTTATAGGTTAATCGAATATTCTCGTTTGCATCTTCACATGCATCAATCGGTGTGCCAACCCGCTTTTGGCAGGTTCCGCACCCCGGATTGACAGCACATTCTGCCATTTTGACAGCCCGCCGCACCGTTTGTCACACCACCCCGCTCCGAAATGTCGTACCGCTCCTCGCATCGCCCCGACCTGATGCATCCTACCGCAAATACTCCGCCTCTGTGCGGCCGCATCTTCCCGTATTCTCTCCTTTCCGCATCGCAGCCACCCGCAAACACTCTGCTCTACACCGTGTCCACCAACCTCTGCTCCCCTCTGCTCCGCGCCGCGACCACCTGCGCGATCCCGCTGCGCGTCCGAAAAGTCCCCTTAAGAAAAAACCGCACCGGGCGCCCGGACGCTCACACTGTCGGCCGCACACTCCGCTCCCAGAAACCGGCAGCTTTCCACATTCGCCCCCTCGAAGACCGAAGCGCAACGATCCGAAGGCCGCCCCACAGACACAAAAAAAGCGCCCGCACATTGTGCGGGCGCCGTGTCCGATGCTCCGCGAAAAGCGGAGCGTCGCAGAGAAAATTACTTCGCGATACCGTTCATGATCGCACCGGAAACACCCGGAGCTGCATGGTACTCGCCGAACGAGTAGTATCCGAGGTCGGCTGCACGGGTACCGGCATCGGCCTCCAACGTCGGTTTCTTGCCCGTAACGATCCACTCATATGCCATTCGGAAGAGAGGATCACCGTTCGAGGCATAGGGAGCGATCAGCCAGTCGCTGTCGGGATTGACAACAGTGAGGCTGGGCTCGAGACCGCTTGAGTAGTCACCGAAGCCCTTGGCATTTTTCAGACGAATCGTGCAGGGAGCGAACGAAACCTCGTAATCACCGAACGTACGCGTATCGACCTCCATGCCGACATTCTTGCCGTTCGTGTACTCGCCGATCGTGTTCACCTCGACATCGAGGCCACGCAGACCGTTGATGATCAACTCGCTGGCCGAAGCCGTGCCGTTCATCGTCAGCACGAAAACGCGATCCAGATCCAGCGAATGCTTCAAGGCCTCCTCGATCAGGGGATATTCACCCTCCGGCACCTCTTTCTTACCGATAAAATACTGGCCCGGAGCCATCGTCTTGTTGCGCTCCTCGTTGTAGGTCGTCTCCACATAAAGACCGCCCTTGTGCTTCTCACCCGTGATCAGGGTTGCGAGCATGGCGCTCGAGAAGAGGTAACCGCCGCCGTTGTAACGCAGGTCGAGGATCAGGTCGGTAACCTTCTTGCCTTCTTTCTCGGCAGTCTGCTTGAATGTCTTGAACCAATCCATCAAAGTTTCGTCGTAGTTCATATCGAACTCGTGGTATACCAAGTAGGCGATGCACACGTCGGGATTCGTCTCCGAAAGCGCGAGCGTTGCGTAGAGGATCGGATTACGGCTGAAAGTAGCCGGCTTGAGGTTAAAGCCCGACTGCTTGGGGGTAACTACGAACTGACCGTTCTCCGTCGTGATTTCGCTCCAGTCCAGACGAACGATATCAGCCGAAATAGCCGACGGATAAAGCAACTTGGCAAGCGAAAGTGAATTCTGCTCGGTGATCGACGTGCCGTTGATCTTCGAAATGAACGAACCGCGCGTGATACCCGCCTTGTCAGCCGGCGAACCGGGAATCACACCCAGCACGGCCATGTAAATCGTACCATTGACATTGCCGAAGTTGTGGCCCGTAATACCGAAACCATAATCTATGGTCTGATCGGCACGCGTGCTGCGGGTCTTCTGCTTGGCTTCCACATAGGAGTAGTAGATCCACTGGTCTCCATAGTAGTAACCGTCCTCGGCGTTGGCATTGTTCTGCTTCTTCACACCGTCCAGCGCGCTCTTCAGGAAATTCTGATGTTCCTGATCGAAATCGAGCGTCAGCTTCTTGTACTCCTCGTTCCAGAGGTATAAGGTACGCATGTTACCATCCATCCACTGGTTGATCTCCATGTGAGGAATCGGCTTTTTATCATCCGGCCCGGGTTCTTTGCCCGGATCATCATTGGAGCAGGCAGTAAATGCTCCTGCGGCAGCGAACAAAGCCGCGAATAACCAAAATTTTACTTTCATAGAACTTTTTAAGTAAATAAAAACCGGAGCGGGACGCTACCCGTGCGGGCGGCGAAACCGCTCCGACGTACATAATGAAAAATATAAATATCTATTTCATTTGTCTGCCGACATCCACACAATGCAGATATCGACCGCTCAAACCATGTTATCGCACTTCGATCGGAGCCGGCGTCTTGCGGGGATCGTTGTAGCGCCCCTCAGCGTCTACGCACAGGATGTAGACCGTAGACGGACGTGCCAGCACGTTCATGTCGATGGTCTTCCTGGGAGCATCCTCGCCGTCCTCACCGTAATAATGCAGCGTCTTCGTGTCGGCAAGAAGCTTCGCTACGATCTCGGATGCGGTCGGCGAACTACCGAGCTCATTGTTCGAAATAGCTCCCACATAGTACTCCTTGCAACCCTCCATCGGCGTAGCCGTGAAGCGAACGCGGCCGTTCTGTACACGAGGCGTTCCGTAGTCGATGATAGCCTCCGTATTCGTGTAGTCGAACGCCTTGGTCTTGAATGCGACCTCCTCTTTCAGATCGCCGAACTTACCGTCGGCATCCATCGCCAACGCGAAAACAAGATAGAACGTATTGGCGGTCAGCGCCGAGAAATTGACCGTTTCCGCACCTTTGCTCATATCCAGCTCGACGGCGCCCACAAGCGTATTGAGTGCCAACTGGTTCTTCACCGTATTGATACTTGCACCATAAGTTTTCGTGAAAGTCTCGTTGGTCATGAAAGCGTAGCGTACTTTCGTACAGCCGCCCTCCGGCGTAAAGGTCACGAAAGCCGTCGTGATCTTGGGATCCGCCGATATCTTAACCGCCGCGCTACCCGAGAAATCCACTGCCTTGGTGCGTACCGTAGCCGTCGTCAGCTTGCCGAGTTTACCTTCGTTGTCCTCGCCTACGGCATAAACCACGTACTCCGTATCAGGCAAGCAGCTCTTGCGCTCGATCTTGTTTTCCATCAGCTCAATGGGCGTGGTTTTCATCAGCGAGTCGAGGATCAGGTTCTGTGCGCCGTAGAACTTCGATTCAAAGAACTCTTTCGAGTTATGAATCATGTAGTACTTCGCACAATCGGTGGCTTTCACCGTCGCTTCGAACGACGAAATACTCGTCGATGCGAACTCCACGGCAATCACGGCTTTACCATTGAGCGCATACTCGAAGCGCGGAATGGTAATCTCCTGAGAAATAACATTCTTCATTGTCTCAGGAATAGTTCCCTCCTTGTCCTCGCAGGGCAGGATCCAGAACATGACCTTCGTATTGGGCACCCAATACTCCGAAGTGCCGCCTGCGATCGACAGCAGAGCACCCGAGAAGTTCTCGGTCTGCAACGCAGGTTTCTTATCCGAATTGAGAATATTGAGCACCGCTGCACCGTCGAAATTTTCTGCGGGAGCAAAACCCGCATAGTACGAACCGCACTCCTTATTCATCGACAGTTCCGCATTGACGCCCTCGAACGTGAGGTCGTTCAAACGTGCCGAAACGTACGGACGTCCTATGACATCCACCTTAAACTCATAAATCAGACGCTCGCCCTCGAAGTTGCCGCTGAACGGCACAGCCTCCAGTACGTATTCGCCGATGCTCAGTTCCGGAATTTCAATGGCATTACCCTTCTCAAAATCGAGTTCGGGCAAAGCAGGCTGACCGGGATTAAGATCCACGGAACTCTTGACCGCATACTGAATCCACTTGCTCGTATCCTCCGGAGCCTCTTCGCCTTTCGGATAGTAGGTATACATCATGAAAGTTGTATTCTTCGAGCAGAGCAGCACGCAACGGAAATAATCGGCTCCAACCTGAGGATCCTTGAGCTCCATGGTTATAGCCACAGAGTCACCCGTAAAAATACGAATAGCGTCCTCCTTGCTGGTCAGATTACCGTTATAGGCTACCGCCACGATGTAATAGGTTTTGCCGGTCTCAAGACCATCCACCACAAGGCTCTTCTGTTCGGCACTCTCGACCGTGGTGAACTTGTAATTTTTGTCTTTGTACTCAGCCTCCGTAGCTACGCAATATGCATAACTGGTCGCGTTGGTCGGGACAAGAGTAAATAAAACGCTCGTTTCGTCCGCCTGCACGTTACGGATCGCGATTTGAGGCAGAGCCTCATCGTTTCCGTCGTCGCTGCAGGAAGTCAGCCCAACGAACGACGTCATGACGACGACGAGGGCCGCAGCATAGCGATAAATCGATTTTAACATCTTTTTCTCATTTTGAAACCGGGAGAGCCGCAAGTTGCAGCACTCCCGGTTGATTAAACGTTAGGACCCGGATTTTTATTATCCTGGATAAAAATCCGGGTTATCTGCACTCCCGATTATTTAACGGGCACCTGGAAAGGACGCACGGTAGCGACCACGTTCGACTGCAACGTTGCAGGATCGAAGAGCAGGTAGGCCAGCTCACCTACGCAGCGCTGGTTGTCCTCCGTCAGACCGTAGGGGATACAGAGAGCCACGTGCTGCGAGTAACGCGTAACAATCAAGTCCATACTGGTCTTCAAGCTCGTGGTCTGCATACCCTGCTCGCCGAGCAGAATATCGGTCCACTTACCGATCTTCTCTTCTTCGGTCAAACCTTCACCATCGAAAGTCTGCGTTCCAATCATATAACGCATGTGCGTAGTATCCTCATTCGATTCAAAGGTTACAACCCACTTCTTGGTAACGCCGTCTTTCTGCGTTTCGATCTTACCCGTAAGCGTAGCCACAGGGTTCGGACCGCCATTGACCGGCTTCGTGGAGCACTCCAAGTGAATCATTTTACCGAATACACCGTCCTTATCCTCTGCAATAATGTAGTAGTGGTAAGTGTTTCCGGGTTCATAACCGGTCCAAGTCGTGTATTTATCAGAATAGATCGAAGTAGTAGCATGAGGCCGGCCCACCTCGAACAGTTTCTTTTTGGCAGCCTCATAGTCATAGGGATCCTCAATTAAGCCCGCGGTTCCCGGGTCTGCCTTGTCCCAAAGTACGGTCTCGTAGATACATACAGTATCATCGTTCCATTCGTAGTCGATTCTAAAGCTCTGGCGCTGCTCGTTCGAGCACGTGACGTTAATCACAGACTTCGAATCCTCAGGACGATCCAGCACCATCGGCTTCGTTTTGAAAGGAATCTCCACAACCTTGTCGCCGTCATAGAGTTCATCGCCATAATAAAAATCCGCGGTATCCTCCCAGTTTTTCGCAACAATGTAGAGTGTATACTCATGGTCGGGCTCCAGATTGATAAAGTTATATCGAGGCTCGACAGTAGCATTGGCCTTGTTTTGACCGTAACCGCCCAGTAACAGCGTCTGCTTCCAAGTAGCACCGGGATAGTAACCCATGGCAACACTCTTGCCCGTTTCGTCTACAGCATTGCAGAAGAAAGACTTGGTCACCTCCCAATCGACATCGTACTCGAACTCCATAAAGGTCGCAGCAATGTTCGTAAACTTGATCTCGTTGATTTTGGCCTTTTTCAAGCCCTTCTTAGGTTGTATTTCCGCCTTTTTGCTAAGGTACTCAGTGTTCGGCGTAAGGTTCTCGTCCAAACCTACGGTCAGCACCGTAATCGAAAATCCTGCGACTGCATTATCACCAAAGTCCAACTTATAATCAAAATCTTCCATATGGGGAGACTGCACATAGCAGCAAATCAGGTCACGCATGAACGTATTGGGAAGATCGTACTTCTCCTTGTTCTCTGCAACCCAATTTTCGATCTCCTCAACCATCGTCGTCTGAGTAGACAACTGATAAAAAGCAGTAGCCTCCTCGTTCTTGGTGAACGTGTACTCAAACTGACGATAGTCCGAAATCAGGCTGATATTCGCCATAGGATTGCCGATGCACTCCGTCTTATGCAGAGGGACCCGAAGCACGGTAAGTTCACCCTCAACATCGCCTTCTGACAGACCGAGACACATCACCATATAATCAATGGTGTGAATCAGCTGATGCTGCTTGTAAGCCGATTCGCCCCACTGAAGGTCGAGCTCAGCACGGAAGGTGTAACCGCCGGTACCGTTCTTGGCCTGCAGGCGTTTGACGATATAGTCATCGAAGTTTTCGACGGGTGCGCTGCCGTTAGCTATCTGCTGAGAATTGTAATCCACCCAGTCGTTATAGACTTTGGCCACCGGAGCAACGTCGAATATATAGGCAACTGCCTTTTCACCCATTGCTGTACGGATTACGAAATCGCTGTCGGTGATATCCGAAGCATACAGCGACACACCTTCGGGCGAAATGGCTTCCGTCTGCACCGCCTCCTTAGGAGGAATAGGCACATCTTCGGGGTCGTCATTTGAACACGACACCGATGCCGAAGACAGCACTGCGGCCGCCATCAGGAATCTGAAAAATTTTTTCATTGTCTGTTTGATTTTTTGGTTAAGGTTTATTCATTCGTTTCATTCAGTCGGTAATCGGTCGAACCGTTGGCCTCGCACTCCACAACGTTGTTGATATAACCGTACGGATCCTGTGCAAAAACCACGATATAGAGGTTATCTGCATTCCAGTCCTTGTCCAGTTCGACCGAGAACGTGCGAGTCACCTCCTTATCCGCCTCCAATTTGCCGAGCGAATCACCGTCGAGGGTCTTCGACACCATGCGTCGAACAGTATGGTCATGACGATAATTCTCATTCGTCATACCGTCCATATCCTGCGGATAGATGATTCCGTCTTCCATCACGAACACGCCCAAGCGATAGTTACCGCCCGTGTTCGAGGTCACACCGACCGTGAAGTCGATTTTGCCATTCTCAATCTTAGAATCGACACGCAGACCGCACGTTGCAGGATATTCATTGCACGATACCTCGATCGCCTCTTTGCAGAAAGTGTACGGAGCCTCGCCCGTATGACCGGGGCGCGTACGAAGATCGACGATCGCACCGGGATAACCGGTAATACCGAAGCGCGAATAGAGCGTTTGCGTGACATCCACATTCATCGGATCGTCCGCAGAGTAACCATGGAACGACATAAGCACCACACGGTCGGGAATGCGCGAAACCAACGTCAAAAGCGACTGATCGGCCTTAGGGCACTGCTGGCACTTCACGCCCGTAAGTTTCATCACCACGACCTTGCGGTAATACTTCTCGGGGCCGGCGGGCACTTCGGGCTCCGTCGCATTGACGGTCACGCGCTCCGAAGTCTCACCGTTGTAACGCGCCTCGAACGTATAGCTGCCGGCAGTCGCAGTCGTAAACTCATAGCCGCCCAACTTCAGGTCGGGAGTACCGATCTGCCAAATGGCAGCATCCTCCACCGCTTCACCATCCATCTTCACGGTGAAAACGCATTTGTCAGCACCGTCGGCCGTAATCGACGTCTTATCCACTTCCAGCGTCAGTTTGCTCGCAGTCCCATTCTCCTCAGAACCGGAACACCCCGCAGCAAAACCGGCGAAGAGCGTACACGCCAGAATATAAAAGATCTTTTTCATCGGAATAGTTTGTTATTCGTTATACTTGTAATCCACCGAGCCGTTCAGCGCGCACTCGGCAGCGTTCGTACCCACGAAACCCTTGTCCGTCTTGTGCAGCACGCAAACCACCACGCGCATGTTCTCGGCTTTCCAGTTCGGGCTCAATGCCGTCTTGAAAGTCTTCGATCCCTCGGCCCCCGCCTCCAGCGAAGCCAGACGGTCACCCGTGAGTGAAGCGCTCAGCGCCATACGCACCGTATGGTTGTGCACCTGCTCCTCCGGCGTAGGATAACCGTTCACCTGATAGGCTACGATACCGTCCTCCACCAGGAAAGGCAGCACGCGGAAGTCGTTGGTCTCGTCGGCCAGCGCCTTTACCGTAAATTCGAGCTCGTTGGCCTCGGCATCGTACTTCGACTCGATCGCCACACCGCAACCTGCGGGAATCGCCAGCTGCTTTTCGAGCGACTCGGTGACACCGGGCTGCATGAGACAATACGTATCGACATCCACGTCGTAGTAGAGAGCGGGAAGCGCCTGCTGATTGTATCGGGACATATAACTTGCCGTAATGCCGACCGTCATGGGATCGGTACCGCTGTAATTCATATGGAAAGCGGCATGCACCATGCGATCCTCCCATTTGGCACTCTCCTCCATCTTGTCCAGCTCCTTGCTGAGCGCCGGACAGCCGGTGCAGCCCGTTGAGGTGAACTTCTGCGCGAAAACACGGCGGAAAAACTTGCCGCTGGCCTCCGAACCACCCTCGCTCTTGGCGGTCACAGTCACGGGATCCGACACGAGCGCCCCCGTCTCCGACTCGTAGCGAGCCTCGAAACGGTAGGTGCCGGCCGTCGCAGTGGTAAACACCGCGCCCTCCAGCTTCGTGTCGGCAGCCAGGTCACCGCCCGCGAGCTGCCAGATGGCAGCCGCAGCGGTAACGTCCTGTCCTTCGTAGGTCACGGTAAAGCGCACCTCGTCCTTACCGTCGGGCAGAACCGAGGTTTTGCTGGGACGCAGGCTCAGCGGATTGCCGTCGCCGCCGCTCGAGCAGGCCGACAATGCCGCTACGCAGGTCATGACCAGCGAGCACGTGAATATCCGAAAGAAACGATTCATAATAATTAGTCGTTCAGTTTGTAATCTACCTCACCATTAACCGGGCAGTCGGTTACGTTGTTGATGTAGAACTTGTCGTTTGCCGTTTTCTTCATCACGAAAGCGAATATGCGGGAATTATCGGCCGTAGAATACGCGTTACCGGTCAAATCAACATTACCGTTAAACGTCCACTTATCGCCTTTTTTCATATTGCCGTTATCATCGCCGATGAAACCGCCCATCGGATTCGACAGCGCCAGCAGAATATCGTTATGCACATACTCCGGACCGCCACCGCTCTGCTCGTACACAATACCATCCGTCAGCAGGCCCCAACCGAACGAGTAAACACCATCTTCCTCGATCGCAACCTCAGCCTCAACCGTCACCTTGCCATTCTCCATGGTCGATTTCAGCTTGATACCGCTGGTAGCGGGATAGAGACGCCACGACTCCTTGGCCAGTGAACCGGCCAATACGGCATCATTGCGCGTAGTGGCACGCATATCCACAATACCCGAAGGCCAGGAAGAGAGACCGAACATGCTGCGAAGCTGAGCCGAAGCGGGAATCTCGAAAGGCTCTTTGGAGCTCATACCACCGTGGACGGCAACGACCAACAAACGACCCGGATATCTCTCGCTCTGCACGACCAGACCTTTGGCCATCGTAGGACAATTCGAACATGCGATATCGGTTATGTCATAAATAAGCGAACGGCGGAAGTACTTCTCGTATTTGCCGCGGTTCTGCACCGTAACGGTTACATTGTTCGATACGGTACCCGAAGCGATGTCCTTGACACGCAGCACCACCTCGCCGTTCTCAACGAACGTAACGGGGATATCTATGGTCACACCGTTTTCCGACACATTCTGCATACGGAGCTTGTCATAATCCGTCACGTCGTTGCCGTCCTGATCCTCCACCTTGTACTTCAGGGGCGTCACACCGTCGGCCTCGATCGTATCTTCCAGGAGCGTAAGCGTCAGTGCCGTGATATTTCCTTCAGGGCCGACCGGCTTACCGTCATCATTACCGGAGCAAGCGGTTCCCATACCTACCAATGCTGCGGCTGCAATATAAAAGAACTTTTTCATTTTTTCAATCTATTATAATATTAGTATATTGGTTTAGAACGTCATGGTCATTGCGAAGTTGAAACCCGTGTAAGCGGGCTGCATGCGGCACACACCGCCCGAGCATACGTAACCCGCACGGTGACGGCCGTAGCTGAGCTGCAGGCGCGTGTGCGACTGCGCGAAGCTGATACCGGCATCGTAGTAGTGGATGCGCAGGTCCTCGTCCTTATGACCGTGGTTGTACATGTCGCTTGCATAGATGCTCCACTTCGGCGCTACGTTGAACTCCACCAATGCAGCCATCCAATCGCGCGTCTTGCTGTTCTTATCGCCGAACAAGTACTGCAGCTCCCAGCGCAGCGAGTAGTCTGTGTTGAACTTATAGATCATGTCGGCAACGAGGATGTGCTCGAGATCCGTTGCGGCAGACAGTCCATAACTGTGGTTGTTCTCCTGCATCGAGTAGAACATCGTCAGTTTGAACTTGCGCGTAAACCACTTCTCGAAATCGAGGGTGAAATCTCTATAGGTCAGATTGCGGGCTTTCATCTTGCCCATACCCTCTTCAAGCGAATAGTAAGTCGCGAAGTTGGCGTGCACCTTCAGACCGCGCTTGCCGCCGAGCGTACTGCCCTTGCGGAACGTATAGTAAATGTCGGCCTGACCGCCGATCTCACCCATCACATTCGGACCCGACAGGCTGATCTGGCCGAGCTGCGGGATGAACGGATTGAGCGTAGCCAGCATGTAGGTGTGCTGCAAGCTCATGGCCGGAACATAATTGAGCATATTGAGCGTGCTGGAGTTATTGAAGATGATCTCCGACTTCATCCACGCCAGACGACGGGCCGAGACGAAAATACCCAGACCGCGGTCGTTGTAACCCACCTCGATCAGCTGCGCATTGCCGCGCTCGCGAAGGAACGATTCCGGATCGGGCAGCTTGACATCAGAATAGTAGTTCACGCCGTTGTCCACATATTCGAGTTTGGCAGTGAAGCCGCCCGTCTCGAAGTTGATGCGGCCCGAATAACCCATGCGGTTGGGATTCATGCGCTCTGCCGTCTGGTCCGAAACCTCCATGAACGTGTTGAGCACCGAGCCCTCGACGAAAAGCGACGTATTGTTCCAGCCGCACATGTCGCCGATGCTCAGGCTCAGATCGCCGCCACGCACCTGCGTACCCGTGTCGTAGGTCATGCCGAAGCGCGGCGTACCCCACAGCGCCTTCACATTGACCATGCCCTTATAAGAATAGGTGGCACGCGCACCGAGCAGAGCGTTGTTGAAGCCCAGCATGCGCTCCTCGTACGAACGGAACAGCAGACCGCTGCCGAACTGATCGTAGAACGTACCGCCCGTCACCGTGAAGTCACGGTCGGCCCACTGCGCATAGAGGTTGGTCAGCTTCGTGCCCTTCAGCTCGGTCGGATAACCCGCAAGCACAGGAAGATAAGACTCAAGCTGGAATCCCGTCGAGAAGCGGCCTTTCGTATAGTCGAACTTCAGGTAGTTGTTAGATGCCACATGATCCTTGGGATAGGCCATATTGAGCAGGGCCGCCTTCGGGTCCTTGCGGTAGAAGACGGAGTTGGTCTCGAAACTTGCGTTGATCCAGCCCTTGTCGCTGCTCTGATCGTCATCCTGGGCAAACGCAGCCGAGCCGGTGCAGCAGAATGCACCGGCCAGCAGGAAGCCGTAAAATTTGGAGTAGTTCTTCATCGGAATGTTTTTTCCTTGGTGAATGAATCTGTTTGATTATTTCTTCAGTTTCTTGAGCGTTTTCAGCACCTCCATCTCGGAGCCCTGGCTGTAACCCGTGTGCGAGTAGACGATCTTGCCGTTGCCGTCCGTCACGAAGATCTGCGGCGTGAGGTTCACGTTCATCGCACGCTTGAGCTCCTGGTTCTTGTCGTAGAGCACCGTGAAGTCCTCCCAGCCGTTGCCGGCAGCCATCGCCTTGGCTTTCGATGCCGAGCGGCTGTCGTCGGTCGAAACGGCGATCACGCGGAAATCGACCTCCTCCTTCCAGTCTTCGAGCTGATCGTTGATCGTATTGAGCTCGCGGATGCAGGGCTTGCAGGTCGTGGACCAGAACGAAATAACCAGCGGCGTCTTGCCGTCCACGAGCGACGAAGCGGAAATCATCTCACCCTTTCCGTTCTCTACTTTCACATTGGGAATCTGCGCCATAGCGCAATTAGCCGAGAAAATAAAAGCAACGGCTGCGAATAATAATTTTTTCATAATTGTTGTTTGTACTGTTATAATTTATAGTCTAATTTCTCATCCGTTCCCGCTTTTCGCAAGCGCAGACTCTTTCTTCGAATACAAATGTATGCATTACACGCCAAAGTATCACTAACGAAAGATTATCAAAATTGTTCCATATAATAACTACCACCCATTTTATAGGTCCCGCACTCCTCCGATGCCTTTCGGTTTGATACTCGCCGAAAATCGGTGTCACCCCCGTCGGGGAGCGCTCAGAGCCGCTTTCGGCCCTCCGGAAAGGCCTTTCGGAGGCGCCGCGCAGAGGTATTCTGCTTACAATCCGAGCACCCGCGCGCACATCAGGGCGTAATGGAGCGGCGATACTGCGTCAGCGACATGCCCGTATAGTTCCGAAAGAAGCGGTTCATCGACGTCTGGGTCGGAAAATTGAGCTCGAAAGCGATCTCCTGCATGTTCAGCGCAGGGTTTCGCAAACGGGTCTTGATCTGACGCGTAACGAAATCCGCCATCCACTCCTTGGCCGACATGCCGGTCGTCTCCTTCACCACAATGGTCAGATAGGTCGGCGTGATGTTCATCCGGTCGGCATAGAAGGACACGTCCTTATGCGCGACGTATTCTTCGGCGACCAGGCGGAAGAATTCGTATGCCAGCTCCTCCTTGCGGCGGTTGGTCTGCACGGGCTCCTCCGCGTCGCACTCCTTATAATATCGGTATAGGTCCATACAGAACACCGCGAGCGAAAAAACGACCAGTTCGCGCCGCAGGCTCTCCTCCGCGACCGCGGCCCGCTCCGACAGGCGGCGGAAGAACAGCTCGATGTCCCCGCGGTCGCGCTCCGACAGGCGGAAGCGGTAGTTGTCGAGCATGAAAAGGAAGAAACGCGGGGTGAAACGGTGCATCATGCTGACCACGTCGTGAAACAGCGTCTGCGGCACGACGAAGTACGTTGCAGCGAAATCGGCGCTCACCGCTCCGATCGCCGCGCTCTGCTGGGGGAACAGCACGAGCAGGTCTCCCGCGGCGATACGGCAATGCGCATCGCGCACCGTAAGTTCGGCACTGCCGGCATCGCACGCCGCCACCAGCAAATACCCCAGCAGTGCGGGGTGCTCCGGCAACGGAAGCGTCGTGGCACGGTCGGAAACGACGAAATCCTCCTCCAGCATATGCGCGACAAGATTCTGCATGGGTTTCTTCGGTCAAATATACGACAATAATACGGATTATCGCGTATTTTATTGTGCGAAACCGCACGACTGCGGCCGCAGTCGCCCGCAGAGAATACGGAGGCCGCCGCCCGACCACCACCCGCAGGAGCCAAGGCCGCACGAACCGCCACCCCGAAAAAAAGAAAAGACCGCAACAGGTGTTGCGGTCGCGATTTTCCTAACCAAAAATCATTTAGAAGGGTGGAAGAAGGGGCTCGAACCCTCGACCTTCGGAACCACAATCCGACGCTCTAACCAACTGAGCTACATCCACCGTGAACCGCTTTAGCGGTCTTACAGGGTGCAAATTTAATACACATTTTCCGTTCGTGCAAAAAAATCGCCGAAAAAAATGTTTTCCACCTTTATTTCCCGCCGGCGATCCGCCGGTTCGCACCGCCTCGACGGCCCCGAAAACCCCGGACACAACGCCCCTGCATAGAAAAACGGCAGGGAATCTCACGATTGCCTGCCGCCCCCGGGAGTCTCCCTCCCGAATACTACTAACCCAAACTTATAAATGAAGAAACCTCGGCTGCGGCCGAAAGCGGCAGCGAAGCGAAGCAAACACCGTGCCGCCGAAGCCGCATCCGCCCGAACAGCCCGAACAGGGACCGCGCGGAATCCGGACCGGGGAGCGACACGCGGGGCACCCGGCCCGCAGCTCCTTCGCGAATGCGACAAAAACCGCGCGGCCGAGGCAGCCGCTGCCGCTGCACACATCCCACGGCACAAAAAAAACGGCAGGGAATCTCACGATTGCCTGCCGCCCCCGGAGGCTTGGCCTCCGAAAACTACTAACCCAAACTTAAATAAATGAAGAAACCTCACTGTGTGGTCTGCCACAACAGCGTTCGGGGATAAGACAAAAGCCGTGCCGCAAATCGCACAGGGGACCGTACGTACCGAAACTGCGACCGAATGCGTCGCGCAAACCGCTCCGCCCCGCCGCAAGCTCCCAAAGCACAGCGCCGCCGGACAAAAAAACGGCAGGGAATCTCGCGATTGCCTGCCGCCTCCGGGAGCCGGGCCCCCGTAAACTACTAACCCAAACTTAATAAATGAAGAAACCTCACCGTAGCGGGGTGTTCCCCTACGGCGAGATGTGTATTTGCAAAGCGCGTGCCAAAGTCACCGGCAGCCCGGACGCACAAAAAAAAGGCGGGATGCTGCAGCACCCCGCCCGTAACACAGATCGCACCCTCCTACCGGAAGATGCCCGTATAAGTCTGCGGCGAGAGCGCGCGCAGCTCCTGCTTCACCTCCTCCGACACGTCGAGCGTGGCGATGAACTCGGCGATCGACTCGGCCGTCACATGGGTGTTGGTGCGCGTGAGGGCCTTCAGCGCCTCGTAGGGCTTGGGATAACCCTCGCGGCGCAGAACGGTCTGGATGCCCTCGGCCACCACGGCCCAGTTGTTCTCCAGGTCGCGCTCCAGCGCCGCTTCGTTCAGGATCACCTTGTTCAACCCCTTGAGCAGCGACAGCAGACCGATCAGCGAGTGGCCCATCGGCACGCCGACGTTGCGCAGCACGGTCGAGTCCGTGAGGTCGCGCTGCAAACGCGACACGGGGAGCTTCGACGACAGATGGCCGTATACGGCGCCCGCGATGCCGAAGTTGCCCTCGGCATTCTCGAAATCGATCGGATTCACCTTGTGGGGCATGGCGCTCGATCCCACCTCGCCGGGCTTGATCCGCTGCTTGAAGTACTCCTCCGAAATGTACATCCACATGTCGCGGCACAAGTCGGTGAGGATCGTGTCGATGCGGCGCAGGTTGTCGAAGATGGCCGCCAGGTTGTCGTAATGCTCGATCTGCGTGGTGTAGCGCGAGCGGCAGAGCCCCAGCGTCTCGTTCACGAAACGGTCGGCGAACGCCGCCCAGTCGTAGCGGGGATAGGCCGCATGGTGGGCGTTGAAGTTGCCCGTCGCACCGCCGAACTTGGCCGGCACGGCGATGGCGTGCAGCATGGCCAGCTGCTTTTCGAGCCGCTCGACGAAGACCATGAACTCCTTCCCCAGCGAGGTCGGCGACGCCGGCTGTCCGTGCGTGCGCGCCAGCATCGGCACGCCGCGCCACTCGTCGGCCATGGCAGCCAGCTTGTCGCGCACCTCCTCGACGGCGGGATAGTACACCGCATCGAGCGCCTCGCGGATCGAGAGGGGCACGGCCGTGTTGTTGATGTCCTGCGACGTCAGACCGAAGTGCACGAACTCCTTCACGCCGCCCAGCCCGAGGGCGTCCATCTTCTCCTTGATGATGTACTCCACGGCCTTCACGTCGTGGTTGGTCACCGCCTCGATCTCCTTCACACGCGCGGCGTCGGCCGCCGTGAAGTCGCGGTAGAGGCCCCGCAGGGCCTCGCACTGCGCCGCGCTCACGCCCGCGAGCTGCGGCAGCGGGATTTCGCACAGGGCGATGAAATATTCCACTTCGACCCGGATGCGGTAGCGGATCAGGGCCTGTTCCGAAAAATAATCGGCGAGTTTCTCCGTTTTACTACGGTAACGGCCGTCTACGGGCGAGACGGCGGTGAGTTCGGTCAGCATATTGTACGGACGATGATTTTTGTTTCAACGGACCAAATTTACGACATTTAATCGAAATACCCATCATGTCGCACGCACTTAATTTCAGCCGTCCGGCGCGGAAGCCCGCACGCGGGCGGCAAAACTCGCGGACGAAAAACTCCGGGACATCATACTTTTGCATAATTTTATTACCTTTGTAGGGTTAATTTTTTTCGATTCATGGGCATACTCACGGCAATTCTCGACGCGCTCGTCCAGTTCATCCGGCGCAATCCCCTCACCTGCCTGATCCTCGTGATCCTGGCGCTGACGGCTCCGGCACTGCTGAAGGGCATCGCACTCTTCATACTCTACTTCCTGCTCGGCATGCTCGTGCTGGGCGTGGTGCTCACGCTGCTGTTCCGCTGGCGCATCCGCAAGCTGCGCGAAGGCATGGAGGAGCAGTTCGGCCGCACCGGCGAAGAGCCTTTCGGCCGCCGGGCCGGGGAACGCTCGCAGCGCACGGGCACGGTGCGGATCCGACGCACCTCCGACGCACCCGAAAAGCGGGTGGCGAGCGACGTGGGCGACTACGTGGAATTCGAGGAGACGCACGACGAACGGTAACCGCTGCGGCGCACGCCCGCAACCGGCGCGCACGCCACGGCTCAAACACGGGTTATGTTACGGATATTCGAACAAACAGGCCGCTATTTCATTCTGATGGGCAAAGTCTTCTCCCGGCCGGAGAAAGGCTCCATCTACCGCAGGCGCATCCTCTTCGAAATGGAGGCGCTCGGACTCAACTCGATCGGCCTCACGGCCATCATCTCGGTATTCATCGGAGCGGTCATCACGCTGCAAATGTGCATCAACCTCGACTCGCCCTTCATTCCGCGCTCGCTCGTGGGCTACGCCACGCGCGAGACCATGATCCTCGAATTCTCCTCGACGGTCGTGGCGCTCATCCTCTCGGGCAAGGTGGGGTCGAACATCGCCTCCGAAATCGGCACCATGCGCATCACCGAGCAAATCGACGCGCTCGAAATCATGGGCGTGAACTCGGCATCGTACCTCATACTGCCCAAGATCGTGGCCGCCGTGCTCTTCTTCCCGTTCCTCACCGTCCTGTCGATCCTGATCGGCGTGGCGGGCGGCTGGGGCATATCGGCCCTCACGGGCATCATGATCCCGGCGGAGTACGTCGAGGGCCTCATGCTCGACTTCCGCACCTACTCGATCGTCTACTCGCTCATCAAAACCGCCGTATTCGCCTTCATCATCGCTTCGGTCTCGGCCTTCTTCGGCTACTACGCCAAGGGCAATTCGCTCGAAGTGGGGCGCGCCTCGACCCACGCCGTGGTGGCCTGCTCGATCGTCATCATGATTTTCAACCTCATCCTCACCCAGATCCTGCTGATATGATCCAAGCGGAACACCTCGTCAAGTCGTTCGACGGACGCACCGTGCTCGACGACATCACGGTCGGTTTCGACACCGGCAAGACCAACCTGATCATCGGCCGCAGCGGCTCGGGCAAAACCGTGCTGCTCAAGTGCCTCGTGGGGCTCCACGAGATCGACTCGGGCCGCGTGCGCTACGACGACACCGACTTCACGCACCTCGGATTCCGCGAACGCAAGGCCATCCGCCGCGACATCGGCATGATCTTCCAGGGCGGCGCCCTGCTCGACTCCTCGACCGTCGAGGAGAACGTGCGGCTGCCCCTCGACCTGTTCACCGACCAGAGCGCGGCCGAAAAACGCGAACGCGTCGATTTCTGCCTGCGCCGCGTGCGCCTCGCCGACGCCAACCGGCTCTATCCGGCCGAGCTCTCGGGCGGCATGATCAAGCGCGTGGCCATCGCCCGGGCCATCGTGCTGAACCCCAAATACCTGTTCTGCGACGAGCCCAACTCGGGACTCGACCCCCAGACCTCGGTGGTCATCGACAACCTGATCCACGAAATCACCCAGGAGTACAACATCACCACCATCATCAACACCCACGACATGAACTCGGTCATGGAGATCGGCGAGAAGATTGTATACATCCACGAAGGACGCAAATGGTGGGAGGGCACCAAGGACGAGATTCTCCACGCGGACAACCGCGAACTCAACGACTTCGTCTTCGCCTCGGCCATGGCCAAACGCGCACGCCGCGCCTGAGCCCGCAGCCGACAGCGCGCCCACACGCATGCCGCCGCCCGATCCATGTGTGCCCACGCCTCCCGGGAGGCTATTCCGCACGCCCGCCAGGCGGCTCCGGCACCCCGGCGGGGCCCTGTCCGCAGG
>OFFH01000258.1_pt1 | contig 45027 bp, 41 predicted proteins | sample 1521341 | NCBI WGS metagenome assembly OFFH01 (sample SAMEA3504108, study PRJEB24116) | mouse gut metagenome | biome: mouse gut; feature: mouse-associated habitat; material: faeces | place: Denmark | collected 2011 | reverse complement strand
ATGCCCAGAGCAGCACAGAGAAGAACAGGACAATATTGAGCAGCAGAAACAGCGCGATAACAGAAGCCGGAAAGAAACCATTCGGATTCCGGCGGAAGTCAGGGAGTGGCTTTTGCCCGAAAGTGGTGTCGATCTGTCGGTTTCGGCGGAAGGGAATGTGGTTGCCATGCTGCGGTCGCAGTGGGCGGATTTCCCCTACATGCCAGAAATTGAGATGGCGACGCTCAAAGGACGTGACCTGATACCGACGCAAATGCTTGCCATGAGCTGTTTCCTGAACCCCGAGGCATTTCCCTGTCACGAGGTAGACAAGAATATGGCATTGGAATATCTTCGCAATCAGGCCGTAACACTGCCTGTAGGAACGCCGCGAGGCATGGTGCTGCTCACGTATGGCGGAGATCCGCTCGGATTTGTGAAAAACATCGGCTCACGCGCCAACAACCTCTATCCGCGTTCCTGGCGCATCCTGAAATAAAGTAAAAAACTTAGCTTTTCCTAAAATTGTGGTACAAAACTAAGGTGGTTGCAAGTATTTACCTTAACTTTGTGATATGAAAGTATTGAAAAACTTGATGTTGGCGGTGATGACGGCGGTGTGCTCGTTCATGTTGGGTGGCTGTGTGCCGAGCTTTACGCTCAACGGCGCTCCGATCGACTATAACCTCTACCATACGATCCATGTGGCTAACTTCCCGATCCGTGCGGCGCTGGTCTATCCTCCGTTGCAGCAGACTTTTGAGAATGAGTTGCTCAACTATATAACCCGAAACACGCGCTTGCAGACCACGGATGGCCCAGGCGATCTGTCGCTTGAGGGTGAGATCACGCAGTACTACCTGACACCGCAGGCAGTCACGGAGGATGCGTATGCCTCCAAGACAAGGCTGACGATCGGTGTCAGAGTGAAATATACCGATCAGCGCGCCGAGGGAAAGGATGTGGATCAGACATTCACTGCCTATCGTGATTTCGACAGCACTCAGATGCTGACCGATGTTCAGGATCAGCTCTGCCAGGAGATTTCTGAAGAGCTCGTGCAGCTGATCTATAATGCAACGTTGGGTAACTGGTAAGAAACGGCAATGGAACAGGAATCAATGTTTGGAAAGTTCTGCGCGATTATGTCGCAGGGTGGCGAACTGACGGCAGAGGATCTCCCGATGGTGGACGCTTTGCTCGAACGGTATCCGTTTTTCACGCTTCCGGCGGCTATGATGCTGCGCGTAGACGGGATTTCGGAGTCAACGCGTCGGCGTTTGCGTACGGCTGTTGCGCTCAATGCTCCCGATATGGACTCACTTATCAAGCTGATAGATCCCGACGGGCGGAAGTTTGCCTCGTTCTATCCGGCGGAACAGAAGCAGGAGACACCATCGACGGAGGATGCGCTGGACACATTTCTCGATCAGTATGGAAATATCGACAAGCATGAACAGGATCTACTGGAACGGCTGATATTCAATCCCGTGCCGGACTATTCCCAGGTGCTTGCCCGGGATGAGGAGCCGGGAGGGGAGGGCGGCCCTGTGTCGGAGCAGGATGCGATGCTTGATGCGTTTCTCGCCAGTCAGGATGCGGCAGTCAAGGAAGCAGACCGGGCGCCGGTTGCCGAACCCCGTACGCCGGCGGTTGTCGCTCCGGATGCGGATGCCCCGTTGAGCGAATCTTTGGCTAAAATCTATATCGGAAAAGGAAGATATGACAAGGCTTATGAAATTATCTATCAATTAAGTTTGAATTTTCCGAAAAAAAGTGTTTACTTTGCAGACCAATTGCGTTTCTTGAAGAAACTTATGTACATCAAGGAACGCCAGAATCAAAAATAAAAACATCAATCCAATATGTTCGTACTATTTGTAATACTCACAATCATTTCAGCACTGCTGCTCATCGGAGTGGTTCTCATTCAGAAATCAAAAGGTGGCGGTCTGTCATCGTCGTTCGCCGGATCCAACCAGATCATGGGTGTCCGCCGCACAAACAACTTCATTGAAAAAGTGACCTGGAGTCTTGCCGGTGCAATCGCCGTGTTCGCAATCCTGAGCACCTACACTATGGGTGGAGCCATTCAGACCGATGCTCCCCGAGTACAGGCTGCCGCACAGCCCGTTGGCGGAACAAACTTCGATGGTGGCGCGGAAGCTGCCGCAACTGATGCCGCTGCTGCCGAGGCTACAGCAACCGAGGCTACAACCGAAGCTGCCGCAGCCGTTGAGGAAACAGCCGCCGAGGCCGCTCCTGCTGCTGAAACAGCTCCTGCCGCCGCTGAATAAGCCGGAATCCAGGAAATTAGAGTAAACGATATATGATCGTGCCGTCATTGCGATGGCACGATTTTTTTGACTATAAACGTTACGGAAGCGCAGAAAAGCACGGGATTGATGGAAAAAAGCATTATCTTTGCATGGAAACATCCAATCAGAAACACGAATAAAATCATATAGACCATGAACAAGACGATATGTGCCGCCGTAGCCGCTGTCCTTTCAATGACAGCCAGTGCGCAGCAACTGCCTGAATGGCAGCAGATCAACAACTACCGTGACGGGCAAATAGATGCTCACGCCCTCGTTGTCCCCTACCAGACCAACGATGTCAAGGCAGTCTCGGAGATGGCTTTCGATCAGTCGCCCTATTACCTGAGCCTTAATGGGAAATGGAAATTCAATTGGGTGAAGGGCGTGGACAATCGTCCTGCCGGATTCCAGAATCCGGGCTATGATGTCAGTTCATGGGATGAGATCAATGTGCCGGGCAACTGGGAGCGTCAGGGTTACGGCACGACGATCTACGTCAACACGACCTATGAGTTTGATTCCGAGTGGGCCGGGTTTAAGAAAAATGCGCCGCTGGTGCCGACCGAGAGCAATGAAGTCGGTTCGTACCGCCGCACATTCACGGTGCCTGCCGGATGGGAGGGCCGTCGAGTTGTCCTCTGCATCGAGGGTGCGATCTCGTTCTATTACGCATGGATCAACGGCCAGTATATCGGCTGCAATCAGGATTCCAAGACGGCAGCGGAATGGGATATCACCGATCTTCTGACCAAAGGGGAGAATACGATTTCGCTTGAGGTGTACCGCTGGAGCGCCGGAGCATATTTCGAATGTCAGGATTTCTGGCGTCTGAGCGGCATAGAGCGTGATGTGTATCTCTACAGCACCCCCAGCACATATATCGCGGATTTCACGTCGCGCAGTCCACTGGTCAATGACTACAAGGATGGCCAGCTCCATTTGAGCGTCGATGTTGCCGGCCTTGATGCAGTTCCGGCTGCGAAAACGAAGAAAGCCGCCAAGAAAGCATCGGGGGCAATGACGGTGGGCTTCACACTGTATGATGGCGACGGAAAAGCTGTTGCCAGCGGTGATGCCCCTGCGGCAGCCACCACTAAATTTGACTGCATGGTGGATCCCGTGAAGCCATGGACGGCTGAGACACCGAATCTGTACACGCTGCTTATCGACCTGAAAAAAGCTGACGGCACTGTTACTGAAACCGTGGGCTGCAACGTAGGATTCCGCACCTCGGAAGTGAAGGACGGACTCTATCTGCTCAATGGTCAGCCTATCAAGATCAAAGGCGTGAACCGCCATGCTCATTCGCCGCTCGGCCGCACTGTGCCCCGGGATCTTGCGCTGAAAGATATACAACTGTTGAAAGAGAACAATATCAACACTGTCCGCAACTGCCATTATCCGCAGGACCGCTACTGGTATTATCTCTGCGATAAATACGGCATTTATGTGATCGATGAGGGCAATGCAGAATCGCATGGTTATGGCTATGGCGAGGAATCGCTGGCTAAGCGTCCGGAGTGGATTCCGGCGATCATTGACCGCGAACGCCGCATGTGGGAGAAATCTAAAAACAATCCGTCGGTGGTTTTCTACTCGCTCGGCAATGAGTGCGGCAACGGCATCGTGTTCGAGGAGGCTTACAAATACATGAAGCAGATCGAGCCGACGCGTCCAATCCAGTATGAGCGTGCGCTCGACGATTGGAATTCAGATATATATGCCTTGATGTATGGCTATCATAGAGGTGTCAAGCAGTATGGTGAAGATTCGACCAAAACACGTCCCTACATACTCTGTGAGTACTCTCACGCAATGGGCAACGGCGTTGGCGGACTTCAGGACTATTGGGATCTGTTTGAGAGCTATCCGAAATTGCAGGGTGGCTGCATCTGGGACTGGGTTGACCAGTCGTTTGAAGAGACGGACGCCAACGGCCGCAAATACTGGGCATACGGCGGCGATTATGGTCCAGCCAATGTTCCGAGCGACAATTCGTTCAACTGCAATGGCCTTGTGGCCTCGGACCGCACACCGCATCCGGCTCTGGCAGAGGTGAAGAAGGTGTACCAGAATATCAAAAGCACCCTTGTTGACCCTGAGACGCTTACGATCAGTGTGAAGAACTGGTTTGATTTCACTAATCTCGACCAATATACCCTCAACTGGAAAGTTACTACACCCGAGGGGAAAGTGATCACATCGGGAGAGCGGACTATTGCTGCCAAACCATACGAGACCGTTGAAGTGAGCCTCGGAACCTATACCCCTGAACTTGAAGAAGCATTCCTGGATCTGAGCTGGACTCCGAAAAAGGATGCGCCGTTTGTGGGACGCGGTTATGAGGTGGCATACGATCAGTTCGCGCTGCCAGTAGCGGAATCGGATACCGCATCGGTAGCAGCCGGCAAGCTCAAACGTCAGGGTAAAGCGTGGAGTTTCGTGTCCAAAACCGGCACAGCTTTCACGATAGATCCGGCTACAGGAGATGTCAACTCCCTGAAGATCGACGGCCGCGAGTTGCTTGAGACCCCGATGGCACTTTCACTTTACCGTCCGGCAACCGAAAATGACCTTGCATGGGAAGGTAAAGACAAGTTATGGCGTGAGGCTGGGCTGGACTCGATCAGCCAGCGTCTGACCGATCTGAAGTTCAAAAACAATGTGGTGACGGTTTCGTCGCAGATTATCGGTGCGAAGGGTGTTGAAGTCGGAACAGCCGATTATACCTACAGCGTCAATGCCGATGGAACGTTTGCCGTCAATGTCAAGTTCAATCCCGATACTGCAGTGGTCAAGAATATGCCTCGCGTGGGTCTGACATTCCGCATGCCGGAAACCGAGTGTGGCGATGTTACTTATTTCGGCCGCAGCGGCGAGACTTATGTTGACCGAATGTCGGCAGGACGTGTGGGTGTCTGGACTGTCAAGCCGGTGGATGATTTCTATGTCTACAACAAGCCGTCGGCAGCCGGAAACCATACTCAGGTACGCTATCTGACGTTCAATGGCAGCAATATCAAGGTTTCGTCGGACGATCAGTTCCAGTTCAGCGCGTATCCGTATGGCGATGATATGATTCAGAAGGCAGAGCATACGAATGATCTGACAGCACAGCCGTTTGTCACGGTGCATCTGGATGCGGCGCAGACCGGTGTCGGCACTGCGACATGTGGTCCGGATGTATTGGATAAGTATTATTTGCCGATCGAACCGTTTGATTTTACTTTTTATTTTTCAAAAAAGTAATTGATGATGGTGGAGAGTGGCAGATAGGAGCGAAGCGGTAGACGGCTCGGAGAGCCGTTACCCGGCTTCGGCCACAGCAAAAGCTGAATAACAAAGAAAGAGGAAAGACAATGCAACGCAAGGATTTTGAGATTATGGCCCCTGTGGGCAGTTATGAATCACTGTATGCGGCGATAGATGCCGGTGCCAACGCCGTTTATTTCGGTGTGGAAGGGCTGAATATGCGCGCCCGTTCGTCGGTCAACTTCACGCTTGACGATCTGCGGCAGATAGCCTCGATATGCGATGAGCATGGGGTTAAGTCGTATCTGACGGTCAATACGGTGATCTATGACGCGGATATCCCTGTGATGCATTCAATCATCGATGCTGTTGCATCCTCGGGAATCTCGGCAATCATAGCATCGGACATTGCGGCGATAAGCTATGCGCGGTCGGTGGGTGTCGAGGTGCATATATCGACACAGTGCAATATCACGAATATAGAGGCTGTGCGTTTCTATTCCCAGTTTGCCGATGTTGTGGTGCTGGCACGCGAGCTTAATCTTGAACAGGTAGCGGCAATCCATAAGGCGATTGTGGATGAGAATATACGCGGACCGCACGGGGAGCTTGTCAGGATCGAGATGTTTTGCCATGGGGCATTGTGTATGGCTGTCTCGGGAAAGTGCTATCTCAGCCTCCACGAGATGAATTCGAGCGCGAACCGCGGTGCCTGCACGCAGATATGCCGCCGTGGCTATACGGTGACCGACCGCGAGACTGGCGATCAGCTCGATATAGAGAACAAATATATCATGTCGCCCAAGGATCTCAAGACGATCCATTTCCTTAACAAGATGATCGATGCTGGTGTCAGCGTGTTCAAGATCGAGGGTCGTGCCAGAGGTCCGGAGTATGTGCATGTGGCGGTGGAGTGCTACAGCCAGGCTATAGAGGCTGTGTGTGACGGCAGCTACAGCGAAGAGCTGATCGAGGGCTGGGACGAGAAGTTGCGGAAGATTTTCAACCGTGGATTCTGGAACGGATATTATCTTGGTCAGCGTCTTGGCGAATGGTCGAGCAAGTATGGCTCGAGTGCGACGCGTGTCAAGCGTTATGCGGCCAAGGGTGTGCGCTATTTCTCGAATATCGGGGTGGCGGAGTTCTATGTTGAGGCCGGCGAGGTGTGCAAGGGTGATGAGGTTGTGATCACCGGGCCAACGACCGGAGCTGTTATCCTGACGCTCGATGAGATCCGAGTGGATCTGAAGCCTGTGGAAAAGGCTGTGAAGGGAGAGAGTTTTTCCATTAAGGTGCCGGGGAAAATACGGCCATCGGACAGACTTTATGTTTGGGATAAGATTTAAAGTTAGAGGTTGAGAGTTGGAGAGTTGTAGAGAGTTTAGAGGGGAAGATCCAGATTTATCAGTGATGTGATGGGCGGTAAACGGCTCGGAGAGCCGTTACCCCGACGTTAAGAGTATAGAGTTGGAGAGTATAGGGATTAGAGGGGGCGGATAGTTGGTGGATGTCTGTTACTCCGACAGGGCTGATATGTGGGCGAGTGCAGCCGGACGCGCCATGGTGCAGTCCCTACAGGGTTGATTGTGAGGGATATAATTGCGTGTTTGCCTGTGGAGTTATAGTGGCGGTAGACGGCTCGGAGAGCCGTTACCCCGATGTTAAGAGTATAGAGTTGGAGAGTTAGAGAGTTAAGAGTTGGAGAGTTGGTGGGGATAATTGGGAGAGGTGGTTGATGGTCAGAGGGTGCCGAGCTCGACGGCGACGGCGACACGCTCGATGATGGCGTCTTTGCGGTCTTTTTCGGGGCGGTAGTCGACTTTGAGGTTGACACCGAAGAATCGTCCGAATGTCTGCCAGAATCCGGCACGGAAGGAGCCGAGAAATGCTTTGATGATGCTGTAGCCGGATTGGTTTGTTTCTCTTTTGATCAGCTTGCAGAGCATCTGAGCCTGCGATTTGGTGAATGTCTTGAGGACGGGTTTGTATTGCTTGAAAATGGCGTTCTCCATCCGCTTGAGGTATTCGTCGCGCTCTTTCTGGGTTGGGAAAGTCTCGATGTATTCGTAGGTTTCAAGCAGGGTTTCGCAGATCAGCTTGGCGTAGGGGAGCGTTTTTTTGACATCGCGTACCGTCCGCCAGTAAAATTCCTCTTCTTTCTTGTTCTTGAATTTGAGGGGAGGGAATACGGTGACTTCGTTGAGGACGATCATTTTCACTTCCTCGTCGTCGATCGTGGTGTAGTAGTATCCCTTTGCATATCGCACACGTCCGTCGCCCGGTTCCGGCAGCTCGAGCAGCTGCGGTTCCTGTGGGCTTGCAGATAGGGCAAGGATGGCGAGGATTGTGGCTAATATGTATCTCATTTCAAGGGTTGGTCTGTTTCAGCACATAGGTTAAAGTTATAACGCTAAAACAGAGAAAAATGTGTGGTGTCAGATCTCTTTTTTCGGCACCGGAGGATAATCGACTGTGTAGTGGAGACCGCGAGATTCTTTCCTCTCCTTGGCCTGCCGCATGATGAGGTAGCCTACGTTGATGATGTTTCGGAGCTCGCAGATCTCGCGCGATGCCTTAGAGCATTTGAAGAGTCGTTCGGTTTCCTCGTAAAGGATGTCGAGTCTGTTCCAGGCGCGGTCGAGGCGGAGGTTGCTGCGCACGATGCCTACATAGGCACTCATTATCTGTCCGACTTCCTTGATGCTCTGAGTTATCAGCACCATTTCTTCGGGATGGGTGGTTCCTTCGTCGTTCCAGTCGGGGACATCGTGGCGCAGGTCGTAGTGTGAAATGTTGGCCTGAGCATGTCGGGCGGCGGCATCGGCATAGACGACGGCCTCGATCAGAGAGTTGGAGGCAAGGCGGTTTCCGCCGTGAAGTCCCGTGCAGGAACATTCGCCTACGGCATAGAGGCGCGAGATTGAGGATTGTCCGTCGAGGTCGACGAGGATGCCTCCGCAGAGGTAGTGGGCTGCCGGGGCAACAGGTATGTAGTCCTTGGTGATGTCGATGCCAAGGGATAGGCATTTTGCGTAGATGTTGGGGAAGTGGCGGCGAGTTTCTTCCGGATCCTTGTGGGTCACGTCGAGATATACGTGGTCGTCGCCATGGAGTTTCATTTCCGAGTCGATGGCTCGTGCCACAATGTCGCGTGGGGCGAGCGAGAGGCGCGGATCGTATTTGTGCATGAATTCCTCGCCGCGGAGATTTCGCAGGACGGCACCGTAGCCACGCATGGCCTCGGTGATGAGGAACGAAGGCCGGTCGCCGGGGTGATACAGGGCGGTGGGGTGGAATTGGATGAACTCCATGTCCTTAACGGTTCCTTTTGCGCGGTAGACCATGGCGATGCCGTCGCCGGTTGCCACGAGGGGATTTGTGGTCGTGGTGTAGACAGCACCGACACCTCCGGTAGCCATCAGGGTCACCCGGGCCAGGAATTTGTCGACGGTTCCTGTCTCGGGGTTGAGAACGTAAGCACCGTAGCAAGTGATGTCGGGTGTCCGACGTGTCACAATCTTTCCAAGATGGTGCTGCGTTATGATCTCGATAGCGAAGTGGTTTTCAAAAATGTCGATATAGGGATTCTCCCGAACCTGACGGATGAGGCTCTGCTGAATTTCGAAGCCGGTGTTGTCGGCATGGTGGAGAATACGGAATTCCGAGTGTCCGCCTTCGCGGTGGAGATCGAACTCGCCATCTTCCTTGCGGTCGAAATCCACACCCCATTGAAGCAGCTGGCGGATCTGCTCCGGAGCTCCTTTGACCACTTTTTCCACGGCTTTCGGGTCGCTGAGCCAGTCGCCAGCTACCATAGTATCGTGGATGTGTTTGTCGAAATCGTCCACTTCGAGGTTGGTCACCGAGGCCACACCACCCTGAGCGAGCGCAGTGTTAGCTTCATCGAGAGTTGTCTTGCAGACCAAAGCCACTTTTGCACCGGCACCGGCAACCTTCAGCGCGAAGCTCATACCGGCGATGCCAGATCCTATCACGAGATAATCATATTCGTAAGTCATAGTCACTTCAATTAAATCAGTTCAGTGTCTGTTTAATGATGACGCAAAAGTAGTGATTATTTCGCTCTGAGGCAAAACAAATCAGTTCAATTTGAGGATAGATTAACCTGCCGTCGGAAAAGAAGATGGGCCGCGATGTTGAGGTCGCGGCCCGGTATGGCTATTATGATAGATAATTGTATGCTGAGTTGTTGAATTTTGGTTGTGGGGGAGGATCAGCGGTAGTCGGCGAAACGTTTCTGGAGCTCCTGACGGGCGAAGAAGATGCGCGACTTGATAGTGCCGAGAGGGAGTCCCATTTCGTCGGCGATCTCGTTGTATTTGTATCCGGCAACGTGCATCGAGAAAGGCACGCGGTATTTTTCGGGGAATTCGTTGATAGCGTCGGATATCTCGGAAGCGGCGTAAGAACCTTCGGGAGATTCGAGACCGGAGTCCTGAGACAGGTTCAGGTGGTAGCAGTCCTCAGTCTGGTCGATTACGGTTGCCGAGCGGACAACACGGCGGTAGTTGTTGATGAAGATGTTGCGCATGATGGTGAACACCCAACCCTTGAAGTTTGTATTCTCTACGTATTTGTCCTGGTTGCCGAGGACTTTCAAAGTGGTGTCCTGAAGCAGGTCGTAAGCGTCGTCGCGGTTAGATGTGAGCATGTAAGCGAAGTTCAACATGTTGGCCTGGAGAGCCATCAGACGAGATTCAAGGGAAGCGGAAGTTGAGACTGAAGATTTCATAATAGCAAGTTTTTAAAATTGTTCAATAGTTGAATTATGATCGATGAATTAATTTAACTACGATGCAAAGTTACGGAGAAATGATAAAACAAAATAATCTGCAAGTTAAAAGAGGTTAAAATAATTACGACGATGTTACAACAGAATGTAACAGCAAGAAAAACAATGAGATAAAAGTTGCAAAGAAATGCGACAAAAATGTTACAAAATGTGCGTTTTGATGTTTCTGTGAGGACTTGTGGTGGATTATGGCAGTGGAAAATCCATGTATAGGTTGCAGGGTTGCAACTTTCGTCGGTGGCGATTGTTGTTTGGATTGGATTGATAAAGGTCGGTCGGGCATATACATAAATGATCATTTAATAATTTTTTTAGAAAAAAAGTACATGAGAGACCGAATTTTAATCTAACTTTGTACATGTCTAACAATAGTAAAGATAAATACATTATGGAAACAAAAGAACTTGACAGAATAAGCTATGCCCTTGGTCTTAGCATGGGCAATAATTTCAAGGCCAGCGGAATTGAAAAAATTGATGTGGACGACTTCTCTGCAGGTGTCGCTGCGGTTTTCTCCGGTGAGAAACCTCGCATGACTTACGATGAGGCAAAAGCTGAGATCCAGAAATTCTTCACAGCAATGGAGGAACGTCAGCGTGAGGCTGCTGCCGCAATGGCAAAGGTCAATGCCGAGGCCGGCGAGTCATTCCTGAAAGAAAATGGGGCACGGGAGAATGTAAAGACCACGGCTTCCGGACTTCAGTATGAAGTTATCGAGGAGGGTACGGGAGCATCTCCAAAACCCGGCGATGACGTTACCGTTCATTATACCGGCAAGCTGATCGACGGCACTGTGTTCGATAGCTCTGTAGAGCGTGGCGAACCTGCCACCTTCGGCGTCACTCAGGTTATCCCCGGATGGGTTGAGGCATTGCAGATGATGAAAGAGGGCGGCAAATGGCGTCTGTTCATTCCTTCGGCTCTTGCATATGGTCCCAATGGTGCCGGTGGTGTGATCGGCCCGAACGCAACTCTTATTTTCGATGTTGAGCTGATCAAAGTTATTTCAAAATAAGATTTGAAAAAATATAGAAATATGTTTCGTAGGATAGTCCTTATTGTCTGTTGTCTGCTGGCGGTGGGCTCCGTTATGGGGCGTGACCGCGAGTTGTCGCGTCAGGAAAGCGACTCTGTGTCGCATGCGCTTGCAACGCTCTGGGGAAACTATATCAAGACCAAGGCGCAGAAAGACGGCGCGGAGGTCAGCGCGGAATATATGCGTGGAGTGCAGGAAGCACTGAAGCTGTCGCAGGACAATGACGCTTATTTCCAGGGCTTGTCGGAGGGCGTGGTCATTGCACGTCGGATCCGTGATGTTGAAGCGCTGGGCGGATTTAAGGTCGATGTCGCTAAGCTGGCCTATGTGCTTTCTCGGATAGAAAAGGGACGACCTTCCGGATTCTCGGAGGCTTCCGCTGAACAATATCTGAACTTCCTGATGGCAAAAATTGCCAAAGAAAACCATCAGATCGAAGGATCTGCTGAGTATCTGCAGAAAGCTGCCGAACGCGAAGGCGTTGTCAAGATGCCGTCGGGGCTTCTGTTCGAGGTACTGACGGAGGGAGAGGGTGACCAACCCGGTCCTAATGATCTTGTGCTTGTACGATATGCCGGACGACTGATCGACGGCACTGAATTCAACTCTTCGGAAGAGGGTGAGGGCAGTACGTTTGAGGTTAGCAAGACCATTCCCGGATTCAGCGAAGGTTTGCAGCTGATGAAAAAAGGGGGCATCTATCGCCTGTATATCCCATCGGAAATCGGTTATGGCGTTGAAGGAGTCCCCGGAATTGTGCCGGGAGGAGCCGCAACGATCTTTGATGTGGAGCTTGTCGATCTCAGACATGCTGAAGCACCGCAAGCCGTTCCACAATCCTCGGTTGAAAAAGAAAATTAATAACAAAACCAATCTGAATAGAACAGAAAATGAAAAAAATGATTTTATGCGGTGCTATCGCCGCCATGACAATCGGATTTTCGGCATGTACAGGTAAAAGCGACGCGCCGAAAACTTATGGAGACTCACTTGCTTACTATCTTGGCCAGGCTCAGGGTATGGGTATCAACCAGCAGCTCGAGCGTATGCCCGAAGTTGCCGCCAATGTGGATAAGAAAGCATTCCTCGCAGGTGTCAAGACTGTTCTTGATGCTGATACGTCACTCCATGGCTATCTCGACGGCCTGTCGATGGGCGCACAGATGGCACAGCAGCTCAAGCAGTGGGAAGAAGCCGGCATCAGCGTTAACCGCGACATGCTTTTCGCTCAGCTTTCCGCAGGCCTTCTCGCTGACAGCGTGAATACAGAAGAACTTCAGAAAGTGAATGAAAAGATGGGTCCTCTCATGGAGAAGGCTTATCAGGCTGTGATGAACAAGCGCATGATTGATCAGGAGAACGCCGCCAAGGCTGCTGCCGAGAAATTCGAGAGCAACAAGAAAGCCGGTGCTGAATATGTCAAGAACCTCATGGCTAAGGATAAAGCAGTGAAAGTTACTGATTCAGGCCTTGCTTACAAGGTTGTCAAGATGGGCGAAGGAGCTGTTGCGAAAGAAGGCGACAAGATCCCCGTTGTCTACACCGGAAAGCTGATTGACGGAACCGAATTCGACAGCTCAAAAGGTCAGCCTGTTGAATTCCGCACAAATGGTGTGATCCCCGGCTTTGCAGAGGCATTGACCACATTCCCGTCCGGAACTAAGGTTATTCTTTATATCCCTGAAAATCTTGGATACGGTCAGCAGGGTACGCCAAACATCGCTCCCGGATCGACCCTTGTGTTCGATATGGAAATCGGTGAGGCTGTAGCTCCTGAAGCTCCCAAAGCTGAGGCTGCAAAATAAATCCGATTGCAAACGTAGAAACGCAACATATAGTGCTGCAACCGCTTGTCAAAAGCCGGTTGCGGCACTGAATGTTAAAAAATACACGCTATGATACGCAAACCGCATATTGTCATCCTGACGGGAGCCGGTATGAGCGCAGAGAGTGGTATATCCACATTCCGCGACAGCGGTGGCCTCTGGGACAAATATCCCGTTATGGAGGTTGCCAGTGCCGACGGATTCCGTCGCAATCCGGCTCTGATCCATGAATTCTATAATACTCGCCGCCGGGAACTGCTTAGTGCCGAACCCAATGCCGGGCATAAGGCTATTGCGGCACTTGAAAAATGGTACGATGTAGATGTGATCACCCAGAATGTCGATAACCTGCATGAACGTGGCGGCAGTAGCCGTGTGCTCCATCTCCACGGGGAGCTGATGAAAGTGCGTTCCATGACGCATCCCGAACGCGTGTATGAGCTGACGGCGGACAACATTGAGACAACTATGGATACCCGTGATGCTTACGGCGATCCGGTGCGTCCCCACATTGTGTTTTTCCAGGAAGCTGTGCCGAACATAGAGCCGGCGGTCGAGCTTATGGAGCAGGCAGACATTGTGGTGATTATCGGAACGTCGATGGCTGTGTATCCGGCGGCAGGGCTGGTGAACTATGCACGCCGTGGAGTGCCGGTCTATTATATTGATCCGAATCCGGCAGCTGTCCCCGACAGAATAACGGTCTTGCCTATGACTGCAACTGCCGGCATGGAGAAATTGACCGAGATTCTTAACCCAGAAAACCAGATCAAACAATGAAAAAGATAATAATAAGTTCGATTGTAGCAGTGGTCGGTATGGTAGGCGCGCATGCGGAAAAGCCTGTCAGCAATGCCGACTCGCTGGGCTATATCCTCGGCGCAAGCCAGGGCGCGGGTTTTCGCCGCGACGTGTCGGATAAATATAACGACAAAGAGTCCAAGACCTATCGCAAGGCCTTTATGAAAGGACTTAAGGATGCCGTTCTTGCTGATACGGTAATGACCGGTTACAGTGACGGTCTTACCATGGGTCTGACATTCCTGAAAGAGTTCAAGCGTATGAACGAAGTGGACAAGCCGGCCAACATAGACCTGTTTGTCAAGACTCTTGAAGAGTACTATATGGGAGAACCAGTCAGCGATGAGAAATTTCAGGAACTGCTCGATCAGATGCGCACAATGATGGATCCCGTTTTTGCGGCCTATCGTCAACGTCAGGAGCGCGTTCAGGCGGAAGAGCAATCGCGTCAGCAGGCTATAGTTGATGCCAATCTTGCTGCTGGAAAGAAATTTATCGAAAATCTCAAAGCGACGGATAAAGATGTGGTCACTACACCCTCCGGCCTCGTGTATAAGGTTCTCAAAGAGGGTGAAGGTCCTAAAATCGGCCAACGCGATAGCGCTGTTTTGAACTACTCCGGCAAGCTTGTGACCGGCAAGCAGTTCGATGCCAACCAGTCGGTCAAGATGTCGCCTATGGGTGTGATCAAAGGCTTTGGCGAAGGTCTGCAACTGATGAGCAAGGGTGCCCACTATATACTCTATATTCCGGCCGACCTTGCCTACGGAATGCAGGGCCCACCCGTGATAGGCCCGGCGCAGACCCTGATCTTCGATGTGGAGATTCTGGATATTATCCCTGAAAAAAAATAGATCAAGTAAAAACAAATCAATAGAAAAAAGATAAACAAAATGCTTAAAAAAACAATCTTTGGCGGATGCGCGGCTATAGCCTGCGTCATAGCCGTTTCTTGCTCGGGTGGAGATAATTCGTCGATGCCCAAAACCGAGACCCCTAAAACATTTGCTGATTCCATCGCCATGTACACAGGTATCTGTGATGGTGCGGAACTTCTCAATAATATGGAGAAATGGCCAGACGAAGAGAAGGCTAAATTCGATAAGGAGAAGTTTCTTCAGGGTGTGAAGACCATTCTTTTGGCTGACACTTCGGAATCATTCCGTCAGGGTATGGCGATCGCCTCCAATTATGTCCAGATGATGGATATGGCCAAAGCTGCCGGTGTCGATGTCAACCGCGAGATGTTCCTCGCCTATCTGGCACAGACAATGAACAATGAGAAAATGTCGGATGAGGACCTGACAAAATATAAAGATGCTTATCAGAGCCTTGGCTCGCGTCTGAATGATAAAATCTCGGAATATCAGATCGAGCAGCAGGCCAAAGCGCAGGTGATGATGGGCAAGATGTATGAGGCTAATGTAGCTGCCGGCAAGCAGTATGTCGACAGTGTGAAAGCAGCCGATTCTGCTGTGAAGACAACAGCTTCTGGTTTAAGTTACAAGATTATCAAAGAGGGTAACGGAAAAGTGGCGAAAGCCGGCGAAACCGCCAATGTGATCATAGAAGGCAAGCTGATCGACGGAACCGTGTTCATGTCGAGCAACGGCCAGGTGGCTCCGTTCCCTGTTGATGATCTTTTCCCCGGAATGACAGAGGCACTCACAACCTTCCCTGTCGGAACTCGTGTGATGCTCTATATTCCTCAGGAACTTGCTTACGGGCAGCAGGGCAACCAGAGTATCCAACCGGGTCAGACTCTTGTGTTCGATGTTGAGATAGTTGATTGACGGTAGAACGTTAGTCTGTATGTCAGTGAAAATGAAATATCTCGCATCAGTTCTGCTTTCGGGTGTTCTACTGACCGGTTGCAGCAGCCATGGCGGTTCTGATCAAGCATCAGGCGATACACTCTCAGCTGTTACGTTCTCTGATTCGTTGTCGGAAGCGTATGGCCGGGTTGTGGGTGCGCAGCTCAACATGAGTTTCGCGTCGCTTCCGGCCGATAAGGAGCAGGCGTTTGACCGCAAGGCCTTCCTGGCCGGTGTCAGAAACGCCCTGATGCTCGATGCAACGGAACCGGGTGTGATAGATGGTCTGTGGCGCGGCGTGGAACTCGCCGAGCAGCTTGACTATTATGATGCCGTCGGAATCCGTCTTGACCGCAAGAAAGTGGCATCGTCGTTCGGAGATGGGCTTAATGCACCGTCGGTCGATACGGTGGCATATAATTCGGCTCAGGATACCTACGACAGAATGATGACCTCGGTCCAGCATCTGATCCTTGAGAAGATGCGCGAGGACCGCCGACAGCAGATGATGCTTGCCCAGAAGCGACGTAATGCCAATATAGAGCTTGCCCACAGCTATGTGGAAAAGCTTCAGGCAGAAGATCCGTCCGTTGTCAAAACCGAGACAGGACTGTTTTACAAAATCCTGAAGAACGGCACAGGAGCGCGTCCGCGCAAGGGCGCGTCAGTCGAGGTGAGCTATACGATATCCACTCTTGAAGGCCATCTCGTGGATTCCTCGCGAGGCGAGGCTGTTCCGGTTGAGATCGGAGGCTCCACAATCCAGGGGCTTCAGGAGGGGCTTCCTCTGATGCCGGAGGGGTCAAAGTACAGATTTTTCGTCCCTTCACATCTCGGCTTTGTCCGCACCACACCGGGTGTAGAGCCCGGAGAGATGCTCGTGATTGATGTTGAACTTGTCAAAGTGTAGCTATTATGAAACAGCTGATAACTATATTTGCAGGACTCTCGATTGTGATGCTTGCCGTTGGGTGTTCTTCCGGTAGTGGTTCCGACGCTGCAGGTGCTGATTCGGCATCTATGGACTCCGTTCCGCAGTTTGTCACAGCCGCGGAGGCAGATACCCTTGCCTATTGTGTGGGTTATCTCAATGGCAGCGATGTCAATGTTGAAAGAATCCGCCTGCAGGAGGAGGGAGAGCCCAATTCCGCATATTCAGCAGAAGCCTATATGAAAGGTTTTTCGACGGCCATGAATGCCGACGAAGCATCTGCCGGATATACACAGGGTGTTCAGGCAGCCCGGGAGATCATTTTCAAGATCGAGGAGCTGCGCGGCTATGGCGTGGAGATCAACCGCGAGCTGCTTTACAAGGCACTTGAGCAGGAATTCTCGTCCGACTCTGTGGCTATGCCACACATGCAGGAGCTCAACAGCGCATACAATCAATTGCTTCAAAGGGCCTACGACATGAATCCACGCTGATAAAACAGCGATAAAGTATTGAATTATGCGGCGTTACGATCAAATGCGTGACGCCGCATAATCTATTCTGTAGCGCCGTTGATATTTACAATTGCAAACGAACGCCTTTTGGTCTAATATGTCTAAGAATCAGCCTTAAACCACAATGTTGATAACTTCCGGCTAAAAAGTGGCGAAAAAACAGAGTTTAAATTTGTAAACTTCGGTCAAAAATCCGTAACTTTACTGCGATATATAAATTGCCTGAATAGTATAGATTGGAAACTGCACAACACACTATGGATCAGCCTCAATACCATATCCCGGCCTTATTGCCGGAATGTCTGGACGCATTGGATATACGTCCCGACGGGGTGTATGTCGATGCAACATACGGCGGCGGCGGTCACTCGCGTGCGATAGTGGACCGGCTCGACGCCCGGGGACATCTGTATTCCTTTGACCAGGATGACGAGGCTGTTGCCAGAGCCATGCAGGATCCGCGGTTTACGATGGTCTACGGCAACTTCCGTTTCCTTCGCAACTTCATGCGTTACTATGGGGTTGACGGCGTAGACGGAATCCTCGCGGATCTCGGGGTCTCGTTCCATCATTTCGACGACAGCGAGCGAGGCTTCTCATTCCGGTTCGAAGGCCGGCTTGATATGCGCATGAACCGCAAGGCCGCGCATACAGCAGCCTGGATTCTTGAAAACTATTCAGAGGAAGAGCTTGCGAAGATACTCATGGTCTATGGCGAACTGAAACAGGGTCGGAAGATGGCAGCGGCGATAATTGCCGCACGCTCTGCCGGGAAGCCGGTGGATACCGTTGCCGGTCTGACCGAAGCTGTGGGCCGTTACATATCTCCGCGCAAGGAAAAGAAAGAGCTGGCAATGCTGTTTCAGGCGCTCCGCATAGAGGTCAACGGCGAGATGCGTGCTCTTGAGGAATTCTTACAGCAGACATTGCGAGTGCTCCGTCCCGGAGGAAGGCTGGCTATAATCACATACCATTCCCTTGAGGACCGCATGGTCAAGAACTTCATCAGAAGCGGAAACTTCACTGGAGAGGTGGAGCGCGATTTCTATGGCCGTGCGGATGTCCCGTTCAAGACAGTTGGCGGAAGCAAGCCTATAGTTCCTACGGATGAGGAAATAGAACGCAATCCGCGCTCGCGCTCGGCAAAGCTCAGGGTTGCGGTTAAATTATAACGAAAAAAACAGAAAGCGAATATAGATAGTCATGGATCCACGCGGTAATCAGACAATGCGGCAGAATGAGGGCAAGGCTTCGTCGGGAAGCATGCTCCGTCAGCTCATGTATGGCCAGATCGTGTCGAGTGATTTCTTCGCACGCAACTGGATGGCTCTGCTGCTGGTAGTGGTGATGGTGCTGGTCTATATCGCCGGAAAATATACATGTCAGACTAAGATGGAGCAGGTGCGGACGCTTCAACGTGAGCTTGAGACAGTCAAGACCGAGCGGATCCGTGTGCGCAGTGATTACATGGGCAAGATCCGGGAGTCGGCAATGCAGCAGATGGTCGATACGCTCCATCTCGGACTTAGTGTGAGGGAGTATCCCCCCTATATCGTAGACAGTGAGGAATGAAAAGAGAGAACCGTAAAAATATTCTGTTCCGTTATGGATCGATTGTGGCACTGATCCTGCTGTTGTCGATGCGCATTGTCTACAAGCTTGCGGACAATACGGTGATGTCGGCCGACAAGTGGAATGCCAAGGCTGCCGCTACATTGTCGTCGATCGACACGATTCTGCCCGTGCGTGGAAATATCCTTGCAGCCGACGGCAGTGTGCTTGCCACCAACATGCGCGTCTACACACCCACGATAGATTTCCGGGTGCCGAAATTCGACGAAAAATACTATAAGCAGGCAATAGATTCGCTTGCAGATTCTCTCGCCAAATACTTCCCGGAACGCGACCGCAAGGCATGGGGAGAGTATCTGGCGCGTCCTCTGAAAAAGAAAAAAGAGAATCGGACACGCTCATTTCCGATAGTCAAGAAACTGAGCTATGACCAATGGCGGCTTGTCCGGACATTTCCGTTCCTTAAAGCCCGTCCGAAAATCACGGGACTCTATAAGCAAGAAGAGCTTGCCCGTGTGCGTCCCTACGGCGATATGGCACGCCGCAGCATCGGTGCTGTCGGACAGACAAAGACCGTGAAGGTTCCGTTCGGAATCTATGGACTTGAGAAGGCTCTGGACTCACTGCTGACGGGACAGGTGGGTTATTCCAAGAAAGTGCCGCTGACGAGTGCGATTGTTGACTGGACGGATATGCCGCCGGTCGACGGATACGATGTGCTGACGACAATAGACATCAAGATGCAGGATATCGTGGAGACCGAACTGAACAAGGTGCTCGATGTCTGCAAGGCCGACTGGGGAACCGCCGTTCTGATGGAAGTAGGGACCGGCGATATCAAGGCTATTGTCAATCTGGAGCGCAACGCCGAGTCGGGAGAGACATATATCGAGAGTCTGAACTATGCGGTGCGCCGCGTGGAGCCCGGATCTGTGGTCAAGGCTCTCTCGCTGCTCATCGCCATGGAGGATGGCCGTGTGCCTAACCTGAATAAAGTCTACTCAACCGGATCCAATATGCGTATCGGCAACACCAGTCTACAGGATTGCTCGAAGAGCGACACTTTGTCGCTCAACCGTGCGCTTGAGATCTCAAGCAATATCGTGACCTCAAAAATGATCCTCGATGCCTATCGTGATGATCCTGGACGTTTCTACACCCGGATCAAGCAGTCGGGATTTCTCGACCGTTTCCACACCGGTATTGCCGAAGAGGTGGCTCCGCGCATTGATTCGCTGGGGGCAAAAGATCTGGTCAGCCTTACGCGTCAGTCGTTCGGCTATGCCACTGAGATCTCGCCGCTATACACTTGTGCGCTCTACAATGCCATTGCCGGAGGCGGTCGTTTTGTGCGTCCCCGTCTGGTGCGCGGTGTACGTGGAAACGGGATCGACTCTGTTTGCCCCGTGAGCTATGTCCGCGACCACATCTGTTCGGAAGCTACGGCTAAAGAACTGCGGACGATGCTCCACAAAGTGGTGTGGGGGCCTCGTGGCACAGCACGCCGTATAGTGAAGAGCGATAAGGTGGAGATTGCCGGAAAGACCGGAACGGCCAATATGATCCGCGACGGAAAATATGTGCGTGGCATATCGCGGTTGAGCTTCTGCGGATTTTTCCCTTACGACAATCCGCGTTACACATGCATGGTCGTGGTGGCATATCCGCGCGAGACATGGCGAAGCCCGGAAACGACGAGTGGACGCGTGGTGAAAAATGTGGCCGAGGCGATGTTCGCACGCGGAATGCTCGGCAATTCCACAGATTATAAGACTGACACCCAGCGTCAAGGCGATTATCCGGTCTACTACGCGTGTCTCGACAACAATGTGGCCGCTGTGCATGGTCTTATTGGGGGTGGCAGCAAGGCAATGCTTGCCAAGCCATCGAAAGTCAAGAGCGGAGTTCCTAACGTGATCGGCCTTGGGTTGCGCGAAGCTCTTGAGATACTTGAAAAAGCCGGGTATAACGTGAAATTCACCGGGTCGGGCTATGTGTCCGCTCAGACCCCCACGCCCGGCACAGCCTCAAAACCCGGGACAAAAGTGACACTTACACTTCATGAATAAATAGAAAACGAAACACCATAAAGAATATGAAATCATTGTCGGACCTGCTTTCGGCCATCACCGTTGAAGAGATCATCGGAAGCGACTCAAAGGAAATCACATCGATAGAATGCGATTCAAGAAAAATAAAGCTCGGATCGCTGTTCGTTGCTGTCCGCGGATATAATGTGGACGGCCACAAGTTCATTCCTCTGGTCACTCTTGCCGGAGCAGCAGCCATTGTCTGCGAGGAACTGCCGGAGCGTCTGGAGAGCAACGTGACGTATATCCGCGTTGCCAATTCGGCAGTGGCTCTCGGTTATCTTGCCTCGCAATGGTGGGGCAATCCGTCGCGCAAGCTGAAACTTGTTGGCGTGACCGGCACAAACGGAAAGACAACAACGGCAACGCTGATCTACGAGATGGCGCGCCTGATGGGTCACAAGGCCGGCTTGCTCTCGACGGTCTGCAACTACATAGAGGATGAGAAAGTTCCGGCAACGCAGACCACCCCCGGTGCGCTTGAGCTAAATGAGCTGCTTCACCGTATGGTTGTGGCCGGATGCACCTATGCCGCCATGGAGGTCAGCTCGCATGCGGCTCATCAGCATCGTATAGCCGGCTTGCATTTCGCCGGAGGCATTTTCAGTAACCTGACACGCGATCACCTTGATTATCATGGGACTGTCGATGCCTATATCTCGGCTAAGAAGATGTTTTTCGATCAGCTGCCGAAAGATGCTTTCGCGTTGGTCAATGCCGATGATTCCCATGGAATGGTCATGGTTCAGAACACGATGGCAAAGGTCTACACATATTCGTTGCGCCAGCAGGCCGATTTCATGACCAAGATAGTTGAAAGCCGTCTCGACGGCACGCTGCTGAGCATCAACTCGCGTGAGGTTGAGGTGATGTTCACCGGTCGGTTCAATGCCTATAATCTGACGGCTGTATATGGCGCATCTACCCTGTTGGGCTGGGATGCCGATGAGGTGCTGGTCAACATGAGCAAACTTGTGCCCGTAGCCGGACGTTTCCAAACCATTCATGGTGCCAACGGTGTGAGCGCGATTGTCGATTATGCGCATACTCCGGATGCCCTGGTCAATGTGCTCGACACAATCCGCGATGTGCTTTCCGGAACGGATGGCGAGATTATCACCGTTGTTGGAGCCGGCGGCAACCGCGACAAGGGTAAGCGTCCGCAGATGGCCGCGGAGTCGGCACGCCGCAGCAACCGTGTGATCCTGACCTCGGACAATCCCCGTGACGAGGTGCCTGAGGATATCATCCATGATATGGAGGCCGGACTCGATGAAGAAATGCGCCGCCGCACACTCAGCATCACCGATCGCCGCGAGGCTATCCGCACGGCTCTGATGCTTGCCAAGAGCGGCGATGTTGTTCTCGTGGCAGGTAAGGGACATGAGAACTATCAAGAGGTGAAGGGTGTGAAACACCATTTCGATGATCGCGAGACCGTACTTGAAATTTTTAAATCACTTTAATTCTCTCTCCGCCTGACGAATCATGCTTTACTATCTTTTTGAGCAACTTAGAGAACTTGGATTTCCCGGCGCGCGACTGATGGACTACATCACGTTCCGCTCCGGTGTGGCTATGCTTCTGGCTCTGTTCATAGCCCTGGTGTTCGGCCGCAGGATCATAGAACGTTTGCAGCTTATGCAGGTAGGTGAGATTGTACGTGATCTGGGACTGCAGGGGCAGCTTGAAAAAACCGGAACGCCTACAATGGGTGGCGTGATAATAATAATCTCGATCCTTATTCCCTGTCTGCTGGTGGGCAATCTGACAAATGTCTACATGATCCTGATGATCGTGGCCACCATCTGGCTCGGAGTTCTCGGTTTTCTTGACGATTACCTGAAGATCAAGCGTCACAACAAAGAAGGGATGAAGGGTAAGTTCAAGATTGTCGGTCAGATAGGTCTCGGACTGCTGGTGGGTCTGACCATGTGGTTGAGCCCCAAGGTCGTTATGCAGGAGAACGCTGAGGTGACACATCCCAATTCTGTGGAGACGGTGGTTACCTACGATGACGACGATATAAAATCGCCACAGACCACAATTCCGTTTGTGAAGAACAATAACTTCGACTATACATGGCTCACCGGTTGGATGGGTGACTATGCCGCCACCGGAGGATGGATAGCATTCGTTCTGGTTACGATTTTAGTGGTTGCCGGAACGTCCAACGGCGCCAATCTCACGGATGGTCTCGACGGGTTGTGTACGGGTACCTCGGCCATAATCGGCGTTGCACTCGCCATCATGGCCTATCTTGGCGGCCATATAGGCTATTCGGCCTACCTGAACATCATGTATATACCGGACAGTGCGGAGCTTGTGGTGTTCATGTCGGCGTTTATAGGAGCTTTGATAGGGTTCCTGTGGTATAATACTTATCCGGCGCAGGTGTTCATGGGCGATACCGGATCGCTGACCATAGGCGGTATCATTGCCGTGTTCGCCATTCTGATCCGTAAAGAACTGCTGATTCCGGTTCTGTGTGCCATATTCTTCATAGAGGATCTCTCGGTGATCATGCAGATGTCCTATTTCAAATTTACCAAACGCCGCACGGGCAAAGGTCAGCGCATCTTCAAGATGACGCCGCTGCACCATCATTTCCAGATACCCGGCAACGGCGGTACGGAAGCTTTGATCCGCCGACCCATACAGCCTATTCCCGAATCAAAGATCGTCACCCGGTTCTGGATTGTGGGAATTCTGCTTGCGATAATTACATTTGTGACACTTAAAATACGATAGGGATAAAAATGGAACAGAAAAAGAAACTCATAGTGCTCGGCGGCGGCGAAAGCGGCGTCGGTGCGGCTATTCTGGCCAAAGACAAAGGCATGGAAGTGTTTCTTTCAGATATGGGTGCGATCGCACCCCGTTATGCTGCCATGCTCGATGCCGAAGGGATCGAATGGGAGCAGGGCCACCACACGATGGAGCGTATTCTCCAGGCCGATGAGGTGGTGAAAAGTCCGGGCATCCCCCCGACATCGCCCGTTATGCTTGCCATAGCGGAAAAGGGGATTCCGGTGATCTCCGAGATAGAGTTTGCCGGACGGTACACCGATGCCAAGATGGTTTGTATAACCGGATCCAATGGTAAAACGACCACAACGATGCTGACCTATCACATTCTCCATGATGCCGGCCTGAATGTCGGCATGGCAGGAAATGTCGGTAAAAGTCTGGCGTTGCAGGTGGCACGCGAGCCCCACGATGTCTACGTCATTGAGCTTTCAAGTTTCCAGCTTGAGAATATGTATGATTTCAAGGCCAATGTGGCCGTGCTTCTCAATATCACGCCCGACCATCTCGACCGCTACGACTACAAGATGCAGAACTATGTCAATGCCAAGTTCCGCATTCTCAATAATCTGACACCCGAAGATGCCTTCATCTTCTGGCAGGACGACCCCGTGATCGAGGCACAGCTCCGTCAGGTGGTGACCGAGGCTAAGATGTATCCCTTCTCGGATCACATCGAGAACAATGTCAAGGCCTACGTTGACGATAAGAACGAACTGGTTCTATCCACGCCCGAGACGTCGCTTATAATGCCCCGTGCCGAGTTGTCGCTCAGCGGTCTCCACAACCTCTACAATTCTATGGCTGCCGGTCTGTCGGCGTGTCTGCTCGACATCAAGAAGGAGGATATACGCCGCGCGCTCGGCAATTTCGAGGGCGTAGAGCATCGTCTGGAGTTTGTCGACGAGATCAATGGTGTGCGCTGGATCAATGACTCAAAGGCCACCAACGTCAACTCCTGCTGGTATGCTCTCGAGTCAATGCCGGCCGCCGTTGATGGCCGGAAAGAAGTGGTGCTGATCCTTGGCGGAAAAGACAAAGGAAATGATTACAGCGAGATAGAACCGCTTGTGAAAGATAAAGTGAAGGCAATAGTCTGCATGGGCAAGGATAATGCCAAGTTGCTCGATTTCTTTACCGGAAAGGTGGAGAAGATTGCCGATACTCACTCTCTTGACGAGGCTGTGGCCGCGTGCCAAGAGTTGGCCGAGAGCGGCGACACGGTGTTGCTTTCGCCCTGTTGTGCGAGCTTCGACCTTTTCCATTCCTATGAAGAGCGTGGACGTATGTTCAAGGATGCGGTGCGCGAACTGAAAAATAAATAACGACAGATGGCTCAGGAACAACAATTATCTGCAACATTAGGCTACGCCGATGTTTCGTCGCGGCAACAGACCTCGGACTATGCGCCCGTGGGACGTGGCGACAAGCATCTGTGGGGCATATACATAATCCTGTGTGTGATCTCCGTAATCGAGCTCTACAGTGCATCGTCGCGTGAGGTCTCGCATGCCGGGATGGGTGTCTACGGCACCATCGTCCGTCATGGACTTCATCTGTTACTTGGTTTCGGCATCATATATTATCTTCAGCGGATGCACTACCGCAGGATCCTGAAAGGGATCATATGGTTCTCGCTGATAAGCGTTGGCATGATGCTCTACACCATGTTCTTCGGAGATGTGATCAACGGAGCACGCCGCAGTTTCAATGCGGTTCTGTTTTCCATTCAGCCGTCGGAATTCCTGAAAATCTCGGCGGCAATGATGATGGCTCTGATCATGTCACGCACGCAGGTGAAAGGTGGCGGCGTGTCGGACAAAGGTCTGATGTGGGCTGCCGGAGTCATCCTGCTTTTCTGTGGCATGCTCGCGCCTCAGGGTCTGACCAACACTCTGCTGCTGATGAGTATCAGTTTCTCAATGATGATCATCGGCGGTGTGAAGCTCAAGAAACTCGTGATGGTTCTCGCGGTCTACGGATTGTGTTTCGGCGCTTACGTCGGCGTGCAGCATCTGCGCAAGAGCGGACGTAGCGAGCAGACAGAGCAAGTCGCGGCTCTCGGTGAGCAGACAGAATCCGGATCGCGTGTAAGCGTCTGGACCGACCGTATAGGCAACTTCATCGGCGGAGGACCCAAATACGAGCAGCCTATGACGAGCGATAACCGCCAGGAGATGCTCGGATATATGGCGCAGGCTCATGGTGGAGTGTTCGGCGTTATGCCCGGCAATTCGCGTGAGACGTCGCGTCTGCCCCTCGCCTTCACAGACTATATCTATTCGATCATAGTCGAGGAAATGGGGCTTATCGGCGGCTTGTTCGTTCTGGTGCTCTATCTTTGGTTGCTGGCACGCGCCAGTGCCATAGCCTCGAAATGCGTGAGGGCGTTTCCGGCCTTGCTTGTGATAGGAATGGCTCTGACCATAGTCTTTCAGGCATTGTTCCATATCTGTATCGTGACCGGAGTGATCCCGGTGTCGGGTCAGCCCCTGCCGCTGATATCAAAGGGAGGATGTTCGATTGTGGTCACGTCGATAGCGTTCGGTATAATGCTCTCCGTGAGCCGTTATGCCGTCAGGAATAATGCAAAGAAAAAGGAAATCAATCTGGAGAAGGACGCACTTCCCGAAGATATGCGCGCCGATAATCCGACCCAATTATAAAGAAGTAAATGTCAGATAAACAGCAAAATAATACACCGCGCATACTGGTGAGCGGTGGAGGAACCGGAGGACACATCTTTCCGGCTCTTTCAATAGCCAATGCCATGAAGCGACGTTATCCCGGAGCCGAGATCCTTTTTGTGGGAGCATTGGGACGCATGGAGATGGAGCGCGTTCCGGCGGCCGGATATGAAATTATCGGGTTGCCTGTGGCCGGTTTCGACCGTCGCCGTCTCTGGCGCAATTTCAAAGTTATAGCCAAGCTTCTGCGGAGCATGAGAATAGCAAAAAAGGTGCTCCGCGATTTTCGTCCCGATATCGCCGTCGGTGTCGGTGGCTATGCGAGTGGTCCGATGCTAAAGGCGGCTCAGAAAGCCGGAATCCCCACTCTGCTTCAGGAGCAGAACTCCTATGCCGGAGTGACCAACAAGCTGCTGGCAAAGAAAGCCGGATCGATCTGCGTGGCCTATGATGGCATGGAGCGGTTCTTCCCTGCCGACCGTATAGTGATGACAGGAAATCCCGTGCGCCGCGAGATCGCGGAGGCTTCAATGGATCAGTCCGAAGCTAAACGGACGCTTGGCTTTGATCCGGAAAAACCGCTGCTTCTCGTTGTGGGGGGCAGTCTTGGGGCACGAACAATCAATGAAAGCATTTCGGCTGCATTGCCGGAGATCACCGCTGCCGGAATAAATGTGTTGTGGCAGACCGGAAAAACATACGCCGAGCAGTGCCGTGACACGGCGTCTGGATATGCAGGCAACGTTATCGCCTCGCCATTCATCTCCGACATGGCCACGGCTTATCGTGCCGCTGATCTGATTGTGGCGAGGGCCGGAGCGGCCACCATTTCTGAACTTCAGCTGCTCGGGGCGCCGGCTATTCTTGTGCCATCGCCTAATGTGGCGGAGGATCATCAGCGGAAGAACGCGCAGGCCCTCGTTGACCGGGACGCGGCTGTAATGGTGCTTGACTCAGATGCCCGGCAGGCTCTCGGGAAAGAGATACTGGCATTGATGGCCGATGGCGAACGACGTCGGGTTCTCGGAAATAATGCCGCGAAGATGGCATTGCGCGAAAGCGATGAACGCATAGCCGATGAGATAGACAAGATACTTCGAAAAGGAAATTGACAATGAAACAGAAGCAGAACATATATTTTGTGGGTGCCGGCGGTATCGGAATGGCGGCTCTTGAACGCTATTTCCTCGCCAAAGGTTACCGGGTGGCCGGCTACGACCGCACCGCTACCGATCTGACCCGCGCACTTGAAAGCGAGGGAGTGGCCATAGCCTATGACGATAGCGTGGATGCGATTCCGGCCGACTTCCGCGATCCGGAGACAACGCTTGTGGTCTACACTCCGGCTATACCTGATTCGCATCCCGGACTTTCGTTTTTCCGTCAGAATGGTTTTGAGGTGGTGAAACGTGCTGCTGTCCTTGGATTGGTGAGCAGCCACAGCCGTGCGCTCTGTTTTTCAGGCACGCATGGAAAAACCACAACGTCCTCTATGGCCGCACACATCATGCACGAGAGCAAAGCAGGATGCAATGCCTTCCTTGGCGGTGTTCTTCGCAACTACGGCACTAATTTCCTGCTGGATCCCAAATCGGAATATTCAGTGGTGGAGGCCGACGAATATGACCGTTCGTTCCACCATCTGCGTCCCTACGTGGCAGTGGTCACGGCAACTGACCCCGACCATCTCGACATCTATGGAACAGAGGAAGCCTATCTTGAGAGCTTCGCACGGTTCACGGAACTGATTGTAGAAGGGGGCGCATTGATCAAGCATACCGGACTGAAACTGCGCGAGCGAGTAGGAAATGGCGTGAAGGTGTACGAATACTCACGAGACAATGGCGATTTCCATGCCGCCAACATACGCCGTGGCGACGGCTCGATCGTTTTTGATTTTGTGACTCCCGGGGGAACCGTCAGCGACATAGAGCTCGGCGTCCCGGTGGAGATAAATATTGAGAATGCGATAGCCGCGATGGCTGCTGTGTGGGTTGCCGGAGAATTTGACGAGAATGCTGTCCGCCGGGCGATGGCCTCATTCCAGGGGCCGAAACGCCGCTTCGAGTTCTGGCTGAAGGAGCCGGATCGGGTGGTGATCGACGATTACGCCCACCATCCCGATGAACTGCGCAGCTCGATCCGCTCGGTCAAGGCATTGTATCCGGGTCGCCGCCTGACAGTGGCATTCCAACCCCACTTGTATAGCCGCACGCGCGACTTCGCTCCTGAATTTGCAGCAGCTCTTTCGGAAGCCGATTCAGTTGTTTTGCTCGATATCTATCCGGCAAGGGAATTGCCCATTCCGGGTGTCACCTCAAAGATAATATTCGATGGGATAACGGTGGCCGACAAGACGATGGTTGGCCGCGACGAGCTCCCGGCGTTCCTTGCCTCCCATGGCTATGACGTGTTGCTGACTGCCGGAGCCGGCGATATCTGTGATAAACTGCCGGAGATCGTAGGAAAATAAAAAATAAGAAGTCGGAAATGGGAAAGAAGTTCAAGATAAAACGATCATGGGTCTATGCCTCACTCACTCTGGTGGCCGTGGCCTATCTGGTTGTGATGTGGGCGGTCGGAGCCGGCCGGGCTGCGGAGCGTTACTGCACCGGAGTGTCGATCACGGTTCACGATACTGCCCAATATCGTTTCGTGACGCCTCAGGAACTGGCGCGTGAGCTTGGACGTTTCCCACAGCTGGCTATCAAGACCCCTGTCGACAAGATCAATATCGATTCCCTTGAAAAGATGTTGGCTGCGTTCGATAAGATTGAGCAAGTACAGGTCAACATCCTCACGGATGGAAGGTTGCTTATCGATGTCCATCCCATGCATCCTGTTGCGAGAATATTTCCGGCGGATGGATCGGACTCCTATTATATCAACCGCACCGGTAAACGTATCATGGCCGACGCGCGTTATCATATCGACGTGCCTATTGTCAGCGGACGTTTTTCAGAGGCGATCCCCGACCGCAGTATCCTTCCGCTTCTTGATGCTATGTCGGCCGACTCGTTGTTGACCCATCTCGTGACGATGGTAAAGGTGGATTCGCCCACGGATATAATCCTGATTCCGCGGATGCGCGGCATGGTGATCAATCTTGGCGATACTCTCGACTATGAGGATAAATTCCGCCGTCTGCGCACGATGTACTCGCGTGTGCTCAACGTCAGGGGTTGGAATATGTACGATACGATATCCGTGAAATGGCCAGGCCAGGTGGTTGCCACCCGGCGCGACAAGACCCTTGCCGCCGCCGAGATGGTTGTGGAGACCGCCAATGCCGAAGAGGTCAACGCCGAGACTATGATGGCCGGACCCAATGTGGCTCCCGGTCAGGCTTTGCCAGGCCAACCGGCCAAGAACGACAAACTGATACCGGCCCGTAAGAAAGAACCTGTCGCGGCTGCTGCGCCGCCGGAGGAACCGGCTACGGAGACTCCGCAGCAAAACGAATGACTTCAGAAAAAACAAATACCCGACTATGGAAGAAAAAAATATAATAGCAATCGAGATAGGCAGCTCCAAGGTGAGAGGTGCTATCGGAACTTACAGCCCCGACGGGGTCTTGACAGTCAATGCCGTGGAAGAAGAACCGCTGCTCGACTGGGTGCGCAACGGCACGGTGAGCAATGTTGAGGAAGTAGCCTCATTGGTGGGACGTATTATCCGCAAGATAGAAAACCGCGTGTCGCCACGCAAAGTCAGCTCTGTTTATGTAGGAGTGGGCGGACGTTCGTTCATGTCGCTTCCGCGTGAGGTGGAGCAGACATTCCCTGAAGAGGTGGAGATCACGGACAAGGTGATCGAACGTCTGATGAACGATGCTGCGCTGTCGCCTTATGCCGACCGCGAACTGTATGAGGTTGTTCCGCGTGAATTCACTGTGGACAAAACCACGGTTTCGCGTCCCAAAGGCACCGTGGGTCGGAGCATCCGCATGTCGGCCAATCTGATAGTGGGCCGTCCCCAGCCCAAGCGCAACATCGACCGCCTCTTCGGTGAGAAACTGAAGATCGACGTTGCCGGATATAAGGTGCGCCAGATTGCTCTTGGAGATGCTATCCTGACCAATGAGGAAAAAAGACTCGGATGTATGCTGGCGGATTTCGGAGCAGAGACAACAACCGTGTCGATATATAAGAACGGCCGCTTGCAGTATATGGCCACTCTGCCGCTTGGTTCGCGCAACATCACGCGTGATATCATGAATCTCCATATTGTGGAAGAGCGCGCCGAGGATCTGAAATGCACGTTGGGAACCGTCAATCCGTCGGCCGGGGTGCAGACTATCGGCCAGACCGACTATTCGGATCTGAACAACTATGTGGTGCATCGCGCCGGGGAGATCATGGCCAATGTGCGCGAGCAGATCAAATTCGCTGGCTATAAGACTTCAGATCTGAATGCCGGTATCATCGTGACCGGAGGCGGAGCGCGTCTGAATGGCTTTAACGAAGGGCTTGCCACTATGCTTGGCATGAAGATCCGCACCGGCTCTGTCAATGTGTCGGAGGTACGTATCCCCGACAGCCGTATTTCAGCAGCCGAGATGGCCGATGTGATCTCTGTCCTGTGTGCCGTTGTCAAGGATAATCCGCAGGAATGTCTGTCGATACCTGTTGTTGAGCAACAGCCGGAAGTGGAACCTGAGCGTCAGGAAGAGCCGCAATATCGTCCGGAACCGGCCAAGGAGCCGGTGGCTCCCAAGTTTGAACGGGAGAAAGCTCCTGCCAAGCCGAAACGCAAATCATGGATGGAGACGTTCAGATCCAAAGTCGCCAATCTGATGACGGAGGATGAGGATGATTACGACATGCGCGACGATGATTGAACTTGAAAAGAAATATACCTAAAAATTTGACATAAAATGGATAATAATCTCGATATAGATTCCCTGGATTTCAAGGATGGGAATAAACCGGAAGACAACAATGTGATCATGGCCGTGGGCGTGGGCGGTGGCGGCGGTAATGCTGTCAGCCACATGTACCGTCAGGGTGTGGGCAATGTAACGTTCGTGGTATGTAACACGGATGCTGACGCTGTCAATGGCTCGCCGGTGCCCAACAAGGTGGTGATCGGAAATGGTCTTGGTGCCGGTAACAAGCCGGAAGTGGCACGCCAGTTTGCCGAAGACGATATAGAAAAGATCGAGGCGATCTTCAACAACAATGCCAAGATGGTGTTCATCACAGCCGGTATGGGCGGCGGCACCGGTACGGGTGCGGCTCCGGTCGTTGCACGTGTTGCGCGTGAAAAGGGGCTGCTGACAATCGGTATCGTGACCATTCCCTTCATCTTTGAAGGCAAACGCAAGATTCTCAAGGCTCTCGACGGAGCTGAAGAGATGGCAAAATATGTGGATGCCCTGCTGATCATCAACAATGAGCGTCTTTCCGAGATTTATCCGGAACTGAACTTCCTGAACGCGTTCGGCAAGGCGGATGACACTCTTTCCACCGCCGCACGCTCTATCTCGGAGATCATAACAGTGAACGGTATAGTGAACCTCGACTTCAATGATGTCGACACAACGCTGCGCAACGGAGGTACGGCGATAATCTCCACAGGATATGGTGAGGGAGAGCATCGTGTGACCCGTGCGCTTGAGGATGCCCTTAATTCTCCGCTTCTTAAAAATCGCGACATCTATGGCTCGAAACGACTGCTGATCAATCTCTACATGAGCGATGAGGAGGACAAGGCTATGAATATGAACGAGGTCAATGAGCTGAAAGCGTTCGTGTCGTCGATAGATCAGGATGTGGATGTGATCTGGGGTGCGACGATCGACAACACACTTGGCGACAAGGTGAAGATCTCTATTCTCGCTTCCGGTTTCGATGTGACCATCCGAGAAGAGGAGGAGGAACTGGAGGCCGCCGACCGCATGAGACAGCGCAGCAGTGGTTTCCCACTGCCGGGTGGCAAAACTGAGACTCCGAAGGTGACCAAGGTGAAGAAGCCGGATCCAACACAGCGGATGATCGACGAATATGGCAAGAATATTGAGGAACTGACACGCAACTATATAGTTCTGCAGCCCGACCAGATGGACGATGATGCCGTGATAGAGCAACTGGAGCGTAGTCCGGCCTACAACCGCGAGAAACGCATTGTCGAGAACCTGCGCAAGGGCTATGTGCCTCCAACGAGCCGTCAGGATCCAACAGGCCGCAATAATGGCGACGATACGCTGATCGTGTTCTGATCGGTGACCTTAGATAAATGACGAAGCCCGGATGTATTCATATGCATCCGGGCTTCGTTGTCTTTTTTAGATCTGAGTCTTAGTCAGCGATGATTGGCACTTTGCGATGGATGGAGTGGTCCAGAGAGATGAGAGTCTCGGTGCCTGATACTCCGGGAATCCGCTGGATCTTGTTGTTGAGCAGATCCATCAGGTGTTCATTGTCGCGGGCGAAGAGCTTGATAAGCATGGTGTAGGGGCCGGTGGTGAAGTGGCATTCCACAACTTCGGGTATTTTTTCCAGCTCCGGAACCACGTCGCGATACATAGCTCCGCGTTCAAGATTGACGCCGATAAAGGTGCATGTGCGGAATCCGAGTGCTTTCGGATTGACATTGTAGCTTGATCCGGTTATCACGTCGAGATCCATCATGCGTTGCAGACGCTGATGGATTGCTGCACGCGATACTCCGCATTCTGCTGCAACATCTTTCGACGGAATACGGGCATTGTTTATCACGATGCCAAGGATTTTTTTATCCAGATTGTCTATTTTTCCCATGGTAATAATTACATTTTGTAGCAAAGTTAGCTTATTTTCTCAATTTTCAAGAATTTTTTTGTTGAAAACGGAGAAAAAGGTGATAAATGATGACAAAATGTCACAATTCCGATGTATCCGAGGCCACGCTTCATGTATAGTAAAAGCGACATCCCGATGAAATGGAATGTCGCTTTTACGGTATCTTGACCCGGCGATGATTACCGGACTATGGTCTTGACAGGACGGGCATGGGAATCGGTGACGATGAGGTAGACCCCTGTGGGTAGTTCCACTTCCAGTCCGTCGTAGATTTCAGGAATTGTAGTGACCATTCGCCCGGCAATGTCGTAAATACGTGCTCCGGTCTGTGGCATTGAGCAACGGAAGCGCAGGAATCCGTAGCCCGATTCAATTGCGAGCGGTTCGTCGGCAAGTATATCCTCGATTCCGGATGTGGCTTTGACCGTCACATAATTTGAGATCGGAGAACGTTCCTCAAGACGTACGGACTGAACAGCGTATGTGTCGTAGTCGCCTTCGTCGAGTCCGTCGATAAGGAGTGAGTCGGTTTCTGCCGGCAATTCGTAGGTTGTGGCCACTCCATCTTTATATCGTTTCACGGTGACCATGTAGTAGTCGACAACTTCGTCGGCAGGTTGCTGTTCCCAGCGTGCCACATAGCTGTTGCGTGTGATGTTTGTGGCTTCAGTAGCCGTGAGCTGCGAGAGTGTCGGCTTGGCGAGACATTCGCCAAGCAGGTGTATTCTGTAGGATGCTCCGTCGGCCATGCCTCCATCTGTGATCAACAGATCGGCAGTGTGGGATCCGATGGCATTGGGGGTGTAGGTTACGGTGATGTATGTACCGGCTGTTGTCATTGCCGCAGCAGCGGATACGGTTTTGGATGAGAGTGTGAAAAGGCTTTTGTTAAGACCAGTCAGGCTGACACTGAACGTTCCGGATAGGTTCTCTCCTTTGAAGATGAGTTGTGAGGTGGTTGAGTTTCCGAGGGCAACCTGATTGAAGTCGAGATACATACCGTTGACAGGGGTTATCAGATTGAATTCGCCTCCGGGAGTGGTTGTGCCGGAAGTAGGGGGAGTGTAGGCCTGTCCCTTTTTGTCGCCCCAGATGTATTCTACGAGGTCGGGGTCGTCGATAAATGGGTTGCGGTTATTCTGGATTTTGTAGACGGCTTCATTGCGGTTGATCTCTTTTTCGCTCACCGGATCGGCGCGATGCCATTTCAGTAAAAGCTCCACAGACCAAGGCTGGAGGCTTGGGTATGTGCCGTTGGCCACCTGCCATGTTGTTTTCCAATCGAGATTCTGATAACATGTTACCATGTAGAAATAGGTTCGGGCGAAGTCACCTTTATATTCGTTGGCCGGTTCGAACACATAAGCAGCGCCGCCGGAGTTCACACCGGTGCCAACCTGCGTGATTCCGTTGTTGAATTTAGGGGTGACGCCGGCTTTTATCTCGCCCAGGGGATAGTTGCTCTTTGCCTGATTGGCCTTGGCCTCGCCGGGATAGAGGTGGAAGAGATCCACGTAGGCCGGTATGTTGGTCAGACCTCCCCACCAGCTTTTGGGCAGCGAGTGTTCGCGGTTCATGTATGTGCCGAACGTGATATTGGTAGGCACATCGAGATCGGAATACATGTCCCACCAGTAGTTGGTGCCCGGACGAACATCGGTTTTTTTGAAGTATTCGGGCAGGGCTGTGTAGCTCGACACCTGAGTATGGGGATTGATGATTTGGTAAAGAGCTGTTTTCAAAGCACTTTCCGATTTCCCTTTCAGCGAAGCGTAATAGCCGGCCGGAGCTTCGGCCATCATCAGTGACGGGATTACCGACATGATCAGGATCGCTATTATGGATATGTGATTGCGTTGCATACGGCGGTTGGTTATTGGTTTTTAAAAAGCGGTCACAAACATAGTAAAAAATATCGGGAAAATCAGTAAATTTGCGCGAAAATCCAACAATGTAGTCCTATGATTAAGAATCTTTTGTTTGATCTGGGCGGCGTGGTGATGAATATACGCCGTGAGAACTGCGTAAGGGCGTTTGAGGCTCTTGGCATGACCGATGCCAATAATTTGCTCGGCGAGTACGAGCAGGCCGGGGTCTTTGCCGGGGTCGAGAATGGATCGCTCTCGGCTGCTGAGTTCCGCGATGAGATACGCCGGATCATAGGCCGCGATATTGCCGATGATGAGATTGATGCGGCTTTCTGCAAGTTTCTGACCGGAATACCGGAAGAAAGGCTCAAGGCTCTGGAGGATCTTCACGGACGTTTCGGGATGTATGTTGTCAGCAACACGAATCCTATTATGTGGAACAGCGAGATTGCACGTCAGTTCAGCAAACTCGGCCACGATATCAATTACTATTTCGATGGAACGGTGACGAGTTTCGAGGCACGGGCTATGAAACCCGATGCACGGATCTTTGAGAAGGTTGTTGCGGATTTCGGCATCAGGCCGGATGAGACGCTCTTCTTCGACGATTCGAAGGCCAATTGTGAGGCGGCGGAAAAGCTCGGATTCAGGACTGTTCATGTTGCGCCCGGCACAGAGTTCATGGATTTCATCAAGGATTACGATTTCTCAAAATGAGCGAGTCCGGCAAGCGTCCGCGAATGGCGGCTATCGGAATGTTCGACGGGGTTCATCTGGGTCACCAATGGCTCCTGTCCGGACTGAATGCCACTGCGGCATTCAATGGCTATGAACCTATGATTGTCACTTTCGACCGACATCCGCTTTCTATGATCGCGTCGGATCGCGCCCCGAAGCTTCTGATGACACCAACTGAACGGTTTCGTACTCTCCGTTCCAAGTTGGGTTTGGTGGCGGTGGTTGATTTTACCGATGAGATCCGCCGCATGACTGCACGGGAGTTCATGATCATGTTGCGCGACCGATATGGTGTCAAGGCGATATACATGGGTTTCAACCATCGCTTCGGATCCGACAGGCTTCAGGAGGTTGATGAGTATAAGGCTGTTGCCGCCGGACTTGGAATGGAGATTTTCGATGGAACGGAGCAGATGGTGCATGGCGAGAAAGTCAGCTCGTCGATAATCCGGGAGCTGATCGCTGCCGGTGATGTAGAGAAAGCTGCGGAGTGTCTGGAGCGTCCCTACCGTATCATGGGGTATGTGGAGCAAGGCAAGCAGCTGGGCCGCACTATCGGTTTCCCGACTGCCAATCTTCATCCGGATGACGACCGGCAGCTAATCCCCGGTAATGGCGTCTATGAGTGCCGGGCTATCAATGCTGACGGAAAGGAATATAAAGCGATGGTCAATATCGGAGTTCGTCCGACAGTCGATGATTCGGGCCGGGTGACGATCGAGGCTCACCTGCTTGATTTCTCAGGCGATCTTTATGGACGCGTGCTGACGCTTGATTTCCTGCGCCGGATCCGTGATGAACACCATTTCGGATCTGCGGAAGAGCTGCGGAAACAGCTTGTCAAGGATGCTGAGTCGATCCGGGGAGTGACATCGGCTGGACGAAAACCGTAATATGATTTATTTTCGCAGATGGGTGAACAGGTGCCAGATGGCTATGCCTGTTGATACTGACACATTTAGAGAGTGTTTGGTTCCGAACTGCGGTATTTCCAGACAGATATCAGAGGCGTTGACAATTTCCGGATCTACGCCATGGACTTCATGCCCGGCTATTATGGCGTAACGCCCGGCAGGATCGGGGCGGAATGTATCGAGAAGTATGCTTTCTTTCACTTGTTCGAGGGCGCAGACCGTGTAGCCCTCCTGATGCAGGCGCTCCACGGCGTCCATGGTGTTTTCAAAATATGTCCAGCTGACGGAATCTTCCGCACCGAGGGCCGTTTTGTGGATTTCGGGCGACGGGGGTGTGGCCGTGATGCCGCAAAGCATGATCCGATCCACTAAAAATGCGTCGGATGTACGGAATATTGAACCAATGTTGTTGAGCGAACGTACGTTGTCCAAAACTACCGTGAGGGGTAATTTAGGACGGGCGCGATACTCTTCCAGAGTGTCGCGCCCGAGATCAAATATGGTTTTCTTTTCCACGATGGATTGGAAATCGGTGGGATCAGTCGATGATGTCGAAGCCGGTGTACTTGCGCAGACATTCGGGAACTACGATGCCGGCAGGGGTCTGGTTGTTCTCGAGCAACGCTGCCATGATGCGCGGCAGAGCCAGGGCAGAGCCGTTGAGTGTGTGGCAGAGCTGTGTCTTTTTGTCGGCTGCGCGGTAGCGGCATTTGAGGCGGTTAGCCTGATATGTCTCGAAGTTGGATACGGATGAAACCTCAAGCCAGCGTTTCTGTGCGGCTGAGAATACCTCGAAGTCGAATGTGATGGCTGATGTGAAGCTCATGTCACCGCCACAGAGGCGCAGGATATGCCAGGGCAGACCAAGCTTTTCGAGCAGACCCTGAACATGATCTTTCATTTCCTCAAGTGCGGCGTATGAGTTCTCGGGTTTTTCGATGCGGACAATTTCCACTTTGTCGAACTGATGCAGACGGTTCAGGCCGCGGACATCCTTGCCGTAGCTGCCGGCCTCGCGGCGGAAGCATGCGGAATAGGCGCAGTTCTTTTTGGGAAGCTCCGACTCGGAAAGGATCACGTCGCGGTAGATGTTGGTCACGGGAACTTCGGCTGTGGGGATCAGATAGAGGCGATCCTCATTGACGAAATACATCTGGCCTTCCTTGTCGGGGAGCTGGCCTGTGCCGTAGCCCGATGCTTCGTTGACAACGTAAGGGGGCTGGATTTCCAAATAACCGGCTTTTCCTGCTTCGTCGAGGAAGAACTGGATAAGTGCTCGCTGGAGGCGTGCGCCCTTGCCGATGTAGACGGGGAATCCGGCGCCGGTGATCTTCACACCGAGGTCGAAGTCTATCAGGTTGTATTTCTTGGCAAGATCCCAGTGGGGGAGTGCATCTTCAGGGAGATCAGGCATCGGGCCACCGGTTTTCTCAACGACATTGTCCTCGGCAGTGCGGCCTTCCGGCACCATGTCGCAGGGGGTGTTGGGGATTGTCAGCAGGATGTCGCGGATCTCGGTCTCGGTCTGTGCGAGAGTGTCGGCTATCTCTTTCTGCGATTCCTTGAGGGCAGCCACTTGTGCTTTGGCCTGGTCGGCCTCTTCCTTTAGGCCTTGTTTCATGAGTTGGCCGATACGGGCGGCATATTGTTTGAGCTCAGCTGCGGCGTTGTCGTTGGTCAGTTGCAGTTTGCGGCGGCGGTCGTCGAGCGCGAGCACGTTGTCGATCGGTTCTTTTGCGTCGAAACCTTTGACGGCAAGACGCTTGATGACGTTTTCGGGGTTTTCTTTGATTTGCTGTAGAGTAAGCATATCTGTATCTTTTTTAGAAAAATTGCTAAATATGGATCAGGCGAGGAGCTCGCGTACTTTTGCTGATATCACTTTGCCGTCGGCACGTCCGGCGAGAGCTTTTGATGCCACGCCCATCACCTTGCCCATCTCTTTCTGCGATGTTGCGCCAACCTGAGCTATGATATTCCGGAGCTCGGCGGTCAGTTCCTCTTCAGAAAGCTGTTTGGGAAGATATTCTTCGATCACGGCAGCTTCGGCGAGTTCGTTCTCGGCAAGCTCGGGGCGGTTCTGCTCGGAATATATCACGGCAGTCTCGCGACGCTGTTTGGCCATTTTTGCCAGTATTTTGGTGGCCTGTTCATCGGAGAGGGTTCCGTCGGAACCTTTTGCGGTCTTAGCTTCAAGAAACTCTTTTTTGATACCGCGGAGCGTTTCAAGACGCACCTTTTCCTTTGCCAGCATGGCCGATTTTATGTCGTTGCTGATTTTGTCAAATAAGTCCATAATCAATGCTTTGGTTTTCAGACTGCAAAAATACGAAAAAGTTTGCACTATAGCGCAAACTTTTTCGTATTTTGGATTTTTGTGGCGGCGGTCAGTCCTCAAGGAAGTATGTGAGGGTGGTGACTACGCGCACTTCTTTGATGTAGGGGGTGTACTGATCGCGGTCTTCGATGGAGAACTGTCCCTGATAGGCGGTCTTTATCTTGCCGAGCTTGGAGTCGGAGTCTTCGGCGAATTTGTTGGCAGCCTCACGGGCGTTCTTTGTGGCCTCGGCTATCATCTCGGGTTTGATGGAGTTGAGTTCGGTGTAGTCGTAGGTGATGGGATTGGAATAGTCGTTGGTGATGGCTATGCCACGTTCCATCAGCTCGCCTTGGCGGTTGATGAGTTCATGGACTTTGTCGACCTGCGAGGAGCTGACGGTGACCACTGACTGCACGCTGTAGTTGAACGGTATTGGCTGGGTGTTGTAGCGGTCGGTCGTCAGGTCGGTCATGGAGGGTGCGCCTATGCTGATCTCGGAGTCGGTCAGTCCGTTGGCTTTGAGATAGGCCACGATGTCGGCATTGGTTTTGCTGACGGCGGAATAGACACCGGGGAGGTCGTTACCGACTTGTTTGAACACTATAGGCCATGTCACGCGGTTGGCTTTGACCTCGCGTGTGGCAAGACCGCGGACATCGACGGTGCGCTGGCTGGAGGTTATTGATACGAGGCCGCTGCGCACGCATAGACCGAGTGCAAGCAAGCCGACTGCTAAGAGTCCGGCCGCGATTATTTTGATTGAGTCGGTTTTCATTGGAGGGAAGGACTGTTAAAAAAATGGTTATTTGAAGATGCCGAAATAGAGGATCACGTCGTCGGGGATGCCGTCGAAGCTGGCTTTGATTGCCGTGAGCTGTCCGATCTGTGATTGCCCGACAACGTTTTTCGGCTGCATGTATTTGACAAGAAATTCGTTGATGTCGCTGCGGCGGATCACTTGATAGGGGCTTGCGTCGGCTACTCCTGATCCGGAGTTCATGATTGCGTCGCAGATGGCGAGCAGACGTGTCTGAAAGGCCGGAGCCTGTGCTTTGATATTCGGATCGGCCGAGGCTGAAGCTGCGGCATAGGCTTTGAAGAGCAGAGCGAGGTTGGTGGGGTCGGATGCGAGTGCCTCGTTGGCAAGGTTGTAGGCGCGTTTCATGTCACCTGAGTTGTAGGCGGCGATAACGGGGGTGTAGTCTTTGTCGGGGGTGAATCCGGGCTGGAGGGCTGAGCCGTAGTAGAGTGTGGTGGCTTCGGCCTCTGTCAGCTGTTTGCCATCCTTGAATTTTTTGAGAAGGTCGGTGTAGGATGATGTTTTTGCCTGTGCGGCTATTGCGGCATGGTCGGGCTGTGCGGCGGAAATGTTTGCCGGGGCTGTGGCGATTGCCAGGGCGGTTGCTGCGGCTAAGATCAGATGTTTCATTATGGTTTGTTTTTTGTGTTTGCTGTTTGTTTTTATCTGTTTCCGTTCAATGCGAGCATCGATTCGATTAGTTTGCGGTCGTTGCTCAGACGTGGCACCTTGCGTTGTCCGCCGAGTTTGCCTGTCGATTCAAGCCAGTCGTCGAAAAGTCCGGGCCGGGCGGTTGTGACGGTGAGCCGGGCGAGGAATATGTCGCCGTTGCGTTTTGCCTGATAATCGCTGTTCTCACGGGTTAGCATCTCGTCGAGGATGGCTTCGAATGCCGGCATGTCGGCCGGTGGGGTGGCGAACTCTATCAGCCACTGGTGGTGTCCGCGGTTGCCTTCTGAAGTGTAGACCGGCGCTGCGGTATAGTTCAGGACCTTGCAGCCACATCGGGCGCATGCGTTTGCAAGGGCAGCATCGGTGTTGTGGACCATCACCTCTTCTCCAAATGCGTTAATGAAGTGTTTTGTTCGCCCGGCAATGGTGATTCTCAGTGGATTTGTCGATTCTATGCGCACGGTGTCGCCCAGCGGATAGCGCCAGAGACCGTTGCAGGAGGTGATGACCATGGCGTAGATCTCGCCTTTTTGCACCTCCCATGCCGGAACAGGCTGCGCTGATGGCTGGGAAAGGGGGATGAACTCGTAGAACACACCTCCGTCGATTTGCAGAGCCATCGCGTGATCACCTATCGTGTCCTGAACGGCAAAGAAGCCCTCGGACGCATTGTAGGTCTCAAGGTAGCGCATCTGTGTGGGGTCGATGATCGCGTCGTATTGGTCGCGGTAGGGCAGGAATGAAATTCCGCCGTGGAAGAATACTTCAAGATTGGGCCATATTTCGTGGATCTGTGTGGCTCCGGTGTAGTCGAGCATTCCACGCAGGACGGTCAGGAACCATGATGGGACGCCGGATATGTTTGTGACATTGGCTTTTGCGGCCGCTTTGATCAGGGCCGGCAGCTTTTCATGCCAGTCGGACATCAGTGCGATTCGTTTCGACGGGATGCGCACCATGTTTGCCAATGGGTTGATGGCTTCGATGAGGTTGGCCGACAGATCGCCAACTTTTGCGTGTGATCCTGCCGGGAGGTTCAGCTCGTTGGCAAAGCTGCCGCCGAGAATGAAACTTCTGCCGTCGAATATGCGGCTGTCGGGATATAGGCGCAGGTAGTGGGCCACAACGTCGGCTCCACCGCGATAGTGGTTGCGCTGGAGTGATGCCTGCGTGACCGGGATATATTTGCTTTTGCCGTCGGACGTGCCCGATGACTGGGCGTAGCGGCGTGTGTGCCCCGGCCAGAGAATGTCGGGTTCGCCTGCTATCATGCGCATCACCATAGGGCGTATCTGCTCGTATGGCGTGATGTCGACCCGTTGGCGGAAATCGTTGTAGTTGCTGATCGATCCATAACCATGGTCACGCCCCCAGACAGTGTCCCGGGCCTCGTGGATAAGGTCTTGCAGCTGTCCGCGTTGTGTTGCCTCGGTGTCGGATGCGGCGGCGTTGATCTGCCTGATGCGTCTGATGAAATATGGACGAATGATCTTGGTCAGGTTCATGACATTGACTTTTGCAAGTGGCAAAGATATAAAAAATGCCATGATTTTTGCGCGAAACACGCCGGAATCACGAATTTCAGAAATAATTTCTTAAATTTGCGTGCTATAAATCAAATAAGAACTTGTCAGAATGAAAAAAATAAGCAAATCGTTGCTGACTCTTTGTCTTGTTTTGGTCGCGATGGCCGGCTTGACATCGTGTGGTGACGAATATTACGACTACTCGCCTCTGCAGGGAGGCTGGGAACTTGTGGAGATTGACGGCGTCCCTGTTGCCGAACCGTATGTTAGCGAGTTTACTTTCTACAGCGATGGTACAGGGGTGTATGGCCAGTATAATCCATATCCGCAATGGACCACGTTCCGGATCACATGGGAGACTGAAATAGCACCCGGCGGTGCCGAATATCTGTATATCTATCCTGCCGGCGGCGGAGTGTGGAGCTACATGATCCGGTTGTATCCCACATTTATGGAGTTGACCGATCTTGATACCGGTCAACGGTTGATCTACAATGCAATATGACGGGGATGGACGATTCAGGACAGATTAAAGCTGAAAAATGGACAGAGATTGAACTGCTGCCGGAATGGGATGAGCAGTTCTATGATGTCTATACGGCTAAGAAGCATGGCAAGTGGGTGATGCTCAAAACTTTGAAGCCTGCCTACAAGGATGATCCGCGCTTCCGCGCCATGATAGAGAAGGAATTTGATGTCCGATACAATCTGGCTCACCCCAATATCGTGATGATCAACGATTTCGAGGATGTGCCGACACTCGGGCGCTGTATAATCACGGATGATGTCTACGGCGATTCTCTCCGGAAGCTGATCAGCCAGGGGAAGGTGACGAAAGATCATCTGGATAAGATCTGCACCCAGCTTGTGGATGCTATCAATTATATCCAGCAGAATCATCTGGTGCATTTCCCGATTCGTCCGGAAACGATCATATTCACGGAAAATATCGGCAATCTGAAGCTTATAGATGTGGGGTTCGACCAGAGCGAGCATCTGACACCCTCCGAAGCTACAGAGGATATATGCAGTTTCGGCAAGGTGCTGGCGGAGGTTGTCGGACAGGTTCCCGACGCGCCGGGCTATCTGAAAAGGATAGCGGATAAATGTATGTCGGACGATCCGCGCAGCCGTTTCAAGAGTGTGCATCAACTGAGGATGGCGCTTGCTCACCGGTCGGACAATAAATTCTATATCGCGATCATCGTGTTTCTGCTTGCCATGATCGCGTTGCTCGTGTGGCTCACGTCGGCGTGGGCTCCGCATGTGTAATCAATCCCACTCATTCATCAATATATATTCAATAGAACAGACATGTCAGTTGTTGTTGAGGCTGTGAAGCCGACCAAATCGGAGTTGAAACGATTTGTGCAATTTGGAATCTCGCACTACAAGGGGAACGGGTGTTATGTTCCGCCGTTGGTGTCGGACGAGATAGAAACCTTGATGCCGGACAAGAATCCGGCTTTTGACTATTGCCGTGCGCAGGCATTCATGGCCTACCGCGACGGCAAGCCCGTCGGACGTATCGTTGCTATCATCAATGATCTCGTCAACAAGCGCACCGGAGTGAATGAAGGCCGGTTCGGCTTTGTGGATTTCATTGACGATCCCGAGGTTGTCGACGCTCTTTTCGGAGCTGCCGAGCAATGGGTCAAAGATAATGGCATGGATGAGATGGTGGGGCCGATGGGCTTCACGGATATGGATCATGAGGGGATGCTCGTCGAAGGATTTGACGAAATGGGCACTATGGCGACTATCTACAATTATGCCTACTACCCCGAGCAGATGGAGCGTATGGGGTATGCCAAGGATGTTGATTGGGTGGAATATCGTGTGACGGTTCCGAAAGAAGTCCCGGAAAAATTTGTGCGCATTTCCGAGATTGTCAAGAAAAAGTATGGCCTGAGATCGATAAAATTCACGTCGCGCCGCAAGATCAAGGAGCAATACGGTCAGGCTCTGTTTGAGCTGATCAATGAAGCATACGATAAGCTATACGGGTATTCGCCGCTCAATCAGCGACAGATTGACTATTATATAGGGAAATATCTTAATATTATCCGGCTCGACTGCCTGAGCGTGATAGTGGATTCGAATGATCAGCTTGTCGCGCTGGGTCTGTCGATGCCATCCATGTCGGAGGCGTTGCGTAAGTCAGGAGGGCGGATGCTGCCGTTCGGCTGGTATCATCTGCTGCATGGAATATATGGAAAGAATGATGTTGTGGATCTTCTGTTGATAGCCGTAAAGAAAGAATATCTGAGCCGTGGTGTGAACGCACTCGTGTTTGCCGACCTGATTCCGATCTTCAATAAAGAGGGATTTAAGGAGGCGGAGAGCAATATTGAGCTTGAGGGAAACGACAGTGTCCGCCAGCAGTGGGACTACTTCCCCCATCGTCAGCATCGCCGTCGCCGGGCGTACCGGAAAAAACTTTGAATTTTTTTTCGGGCGTAAGTCGGTGAGTGACAGCAGGAAAGTGCCGTAGGGCTAAAATTTGTGTGAAAAAAGTTGCTGAAATATTTGGAGAATATCGAAAAAGGCAGTAACTTTGCACTCGCTTTTGAAAAGGAGCGCTTTTCGATAGAGGTCGAAAAGATAAAACAAAAAAAGTTTGAAAAAGTTTTGGTGGAATGAGAAATTGTCCGTAACTTTGCAAAACTTTCGGCTCACGAAAAACAAGAGAGCCACCGAGGACATTGAAATATTTGCAATAGACAAGGAAATAACAGTACAAGAGTCAAAATTTGATAGCAAAGCTATCGTGACCTCAAGTCAATTTCTTTTAAACGATATAAGTCAAGTCATTCCGGGTCGGATCCATGATTCTTCCAATAGAGATTGCGGTCTTGTCGAAAGAACAAAACAGACAACAGGTTTTGTTCTGATTTTTTTGAAGAAGAAAAAAAGAACAAGATAAACAACAACGAAGAGTTTGATCCTGGCTCAGGATGAAC
>OFFH01000250.1_pt1 | contig 45813 bp, 40 predicted proteins | sample 1521341 | NCBI WGS metagenome assembly OFFH01 (sample SAMEA3504108, study PRJEB24116) | mouse gut metagenome | biome: mouse gut; feature: mouse-associated habitat; material: faeces | place: Denmark | collected 2011 | reverse complement strand
CCGGTCGCGCTCTTTTTTTGAGCCGATCCGATAATCCCAAGGGAAATTTTGATGGAAAATCCAAAATTTTTCGTAAAAAATTTGTTTATTTACAAATTTCGTCGTAGGTTTGCGACAACCTATCATAAAACAATTACTATTAAGTACAAATTATTCCATAAAACAACTACCCATAATGTCCGCAGGGACAGATAAAAACACAGTCGATCACGACCGACAGACTCCGACATCGCAAAATGCCGGAGTCTGCTTTTTTCCGCCCCGTAACATATACCGATCGAAAACGATTCACTCTGAAAAAATCATAAATCGTTACGAAAAGGCAAAAAAATGTATCTGAATAGAAACAAATATCGCTAAAATTTATTAAATTTGCAGCCTGTTTAGACCATAGCGAATCAACGCTGAAACTGACAGATAGTTAAAATAGTATCCAGTTCTTTAACTATGAAGTTATTACAAGAAAAATTAGCAAAGTACACAGTGCCTCAGGAGGTGAAAGCCGCCGGTGTGTATCCTTATTTCCGCGCCATTTCAAGCGAACAGGATCCGGAGGTGATTATCAACGGTAAAAAGGTATTGATGTTCGGCAGCAACTGCTACACCGGACTGGTCAACGATCCGCGTATCAAGGAAGCAGCGATCGAAGCCACCCGTAAGTACGGAACCGGCTGTGCAGGATCGCCATTCCTCAACGGAACACTCGACCTCCACAAGAAGCTTGAAGCCAGAATAGCAGAATATATCGGCAAAGAAGATGTGATGATCTACTCCACAGGTTTTGAAGTGAACCTCGGAGTTGTATCAACGCTCACAGGCCGCGAGGACTACATTCTCTGGGATGAGCAGGACCACGCCTCGATCATCGAAGGCCGCCGTCTTTCGTTCTCCCAGTCGCTCAAGTACAAGCACAATGATATGGCCTCGCTTGAGAAGCAGCTCCAGAAATGCGATCCCGACCGCGTGAAACTCATCGTAACCGACGGTGTGTTCTCAATGGAAGGCGACGTAGCTGACGTCAAGAAGATCGTAGAGCTGGCCAAGAAATACAACGCATCCGTGATGGTTGACGAAGCCCACGGCATCGGTGTGTTTGGCGAAGGTGGACGCGGCGTCTGCCATCACTATGGTGTTGCCGACGATGTTGACCTGATCATGGGTACATTCTCAAAATCATTCGCCTCTCTCGGCGGTTTCATCGCCACCGACAAGGAGATCACCAACTTCCTACGCCACCACTCCCGTTCCTACATCTTCACCGCCAGCATCACACCGGCTTCAACAGCCGCCGCACTCAAGGCAATTGATATCATGGAACAGGAACCGGAACGTCAGCAGGCATTGTGGGATGTAACCAACTACGCTCTCGAAGGCTTCCGCAACATGGGCTGCGAGATCGGCAATACCTCAACCCCGATCATTCCGCTCTTTATCCGCGACAACCTCAAGACATTCACCATCACACGCGATCTTCTTGAAGAGGGAATCTTCGTAAATCCCGTGGTTTCTCCGGCCGTAGCGCCTCAGGACACCCTTATCCGCTTCAGCCTCATGGCCACACACACTAAAGACCAGGTTACCACAGCTCTTGAAAAGATCCACAAGGTGTTCAAAAAACATGGACTTGTAGACTAAGCAGCACAATCACAATCCAATATATATCGCAAAGTGCCGGACTATAGATCCGGCACTTTTTTTATCGTAAAGCTACAATCCGCCGCATACATGCGGCAGAACCGACAGCGATGAAACCGATAAATACGAGTATATAAAAAAGGCTTGTGGGTCGTGTCTCACGACAAGGCCCGCAATTAACATGTTGTAAAGTGTATACAGGGATGTTATAAATATAAATAAGTGTATCCCAATCACAAGTGTCTATTATTTTAGACGCTTTAGTTAATATTTCGGTACAAATATATCTCATTACTACAATATCGCCAAAATTTTAACTTATTTTTACCATATTAATCCACATTATTTGCATACCAGAGCAAAAGAAAGCCCGACCGTGAAGGCCGGGCAAAATAATGATAAAAGTTCAATTTCTATAGGCAAATATATCAGCTGGCAGGCGCGCCGGCCATTGACTGCATGGCGACGAGACGGGTGTAATAACCGTCAAGAGCCATCAGCTCATCGTGAGTACCCTGCTCAACGATCTGCCCTTCATGAAGCACACATATCATAGTGGCATTCTTGATGGTGGACAGACGGTGGGCGATGACAAGCGTGGTGCGATTGTGCATCAGTCGTTCGAGAGCTTGCTGCACGAGCATCTCGCTTTCGCTGTCGAGAGCCGATGTAGCCTCATCGAGAATCAGGATCGGAGGATTCTTCAATATTGCACGCGCAATTGAGATACGCTGCCTCTGACCGCCTGACAGGCGGCATCCGCGGTCACCGATATTTGTCTGATAGCCGTTCTCGCTTGCCATGATGAAATCGTGGGCGTTGGCGATTTTTGCCGCCTGTTCCACCTGTTCCTGAGTGGCATCAGCCACACCGAACGTTATATTGTTATAGAATGTATCGTTGAAAAGAATCGCCTCCTGATTTACATTGCCCATAAGTGAGCGCAGATCGTGGACGCGCAGATCGCGGACGTCTATGCCATCAACAGTGATCGATCCGCCATTGACGTCATAAAAGCGCGGCAAGAGATCGGCAAGGGTGGATTTTCCACTGCCGCTCTGCCCCACGAGTGCCACGGTCTCTCCGGGACGGATACGGATATTCACATTGCGCACAACGGGGGTGTGTTCATTATATCCGAATGTGACATTGTGATACTCCACGTCACCTTGCAGCTTCGAAATCGTCTCAGGTTTCTGCGGATCAGCGATAGGGTTGACAGCGCTCAGGATCTTATCGACACGTTCCATAGAGGCAAGACCTTTCTGGATAGTGTACATTGCTTTCGACAACTCCTTGGCCGGATTGATGATACTATAGAAGATCACCAGATAGTAGATGAACTCCGGTGCGGTTATCGTCGACGAGCCGGAAATGATCAGCGTTCCCCCGAACCAGAGTACGATCGCTATGGTTATCGTGCCGAGGAACTCACTCATAGGATGGGCAAGCGACTGTCTGCGCGCCACGCTGTTGGAGAGATCGAAGAATGACTGGGTGCCACGGCGGAAGCGGCCTATCACCTTGTTTTCGGCATTGAACGCCTTGATAATACGCAGTCCGCCGAGTGTTTCCTCGATATTACTCATCAAACCGCCCCACTGCTGCTGCAACTCAAGCGATGTGCGCTTCAGTCGACGTCCGACGCGTCCCATAGCCATGCCGGCTATCGGAAGTAACAGCAGGACAAACACGGTCAACTGCCAACTCATGGCTATCATCATTGCCAGACAGGTGATGATCATCACCGGATTCTTGAACGCCATGTCGAGCGATGACATGATGGAGTTCTCGATCTCAGCCACGTCGCCGCTCATACGTGCCATCACGTCGCCCTTGCGCTCAGCCGTGAAAAAGCCGATCGGCAGATGCACTATCTTCTCATACACATGATTGCGGATATCGCGCACAATTCCGGAGCGCAACGGAATGATGAAATATGAAGCAAGATACGCGCTACCGGTCTTCAGAGCCGTGGCAACCACGAGCACCAAGCCAAGCACAGCGAGAGTGATGCTCTGTCCCCACATCCGGATAGCCTCCTGCGTGTAATAATAGAAATTGTTGATCAGCACATCGCGGATATTTCCGTCCGCCAGAGTCATGTATTCATACACCCCTTCCTTGATCTGGAAAAGCATCTCCAGAATAGGCATGATCATAGCAAAAGAAAAGAGGGTAAGGATTGCTGAAAGGATATTGAACACGATGTTCAATATAAGATATTTTTTATAAGGAGGGACAAATCTCCTTAACAAGTCCCATAGTTCGCCCATTTATAATGATTGACTGATTTCTATTAAGGTTTTCAAGGCAAAAGTAAGAATTTTTATCGACATAAGCCCTATTACGGCCACTCAATGTTGCCAACTCCGACCAAAAATTCGTAACTTTGGCGTATGCATTATTTCATATCCGCCGGAGAAGCGTCGGGCGATCTCCACGCCTCCGCACTCATAGAGGCCCTGAAAGCCAAAGATCCCGAGGCCCGGTTCACATTTCTGGGTGGCGACCTCATGTCCGCGGCCGCAGGCCATAATCCGTTGATCCACTACCGCCGCATGGCGTTCATGGGATTCAGCGAGGTGTTACGGAATCTACGCACAATTTTCGGCAATCTGTCGGAAGCCAAGAAGGCATTGCGCAGCTCAGGCTGCGATGCCCTGATCCTCGTGGACTATCCGAGTTTCAATCTCAAGCTTGCAAAAGAGGCCTCACGGCTCGGCCTACCGGTCTACTATTTCATAGCCCCGAAAGTCTGGGCTTGGAAAGAATGGCGCGTCAAGCAACTCAGACGATATGTACGCAAAGTTCTCAGCATCCTGCCTTTTGAACGCGAATATTTTGCCGGCAAGAATGTAGATGCCATGTATGTCGGCAATCCGTCGAAAGAGGAGATCGACAGCCGGCTCTCCGCCATGGCACCCAGCGAGGAATTCATGCGGACACACGGCCTTGACCCGGCGCGCCCACTGCTGGCACTGGTTCCGGGAAGCCGGCGCGGAGAGATAAGATGCAATCTTCCGGTGATGGATGCCGTGGCCATGCGGCATCCGGAGCTACAGGCAGTTGTGGCCGGTGCCCCGGGAATTGATCCGGAACTTTATAGCTCACTGACCGGTCTGCCCGTACTGACCGGTGTCACTTCGGAACTTATGCGTAATGCCACGGCAGCACTGGTCACATCCGGAACAGCAACTCTGGAATGCGCCCTTGCCGGAACACCGCAGGTTGTCTGCTACCGCGCCAATGGCGTCAAGCTAAGCTACAACATAATGAAACACCTGCTGAAAGTGCGCTATGTGTCTCTCCCCAACCTCATTGCCGATGCCCCTGTGATCCCCGAGATGCTTGTCCACCTCTGCACCCCCGACAGCGTTGACGCTGAGCTGACAGAAATCCTTCCGGGTAAATCCGGACGCGACAGGCAGCTGGATGGATATGCCACCATGCGCTCGCGGCTTGGCGATGAAAATGCAGCCGCGACAGCAGCGCAAACAATTATAAACGATCTTCAATCCCTGAAATGAACGTACTGACATTCAACAATCCCTACGAGCCGGCCATACGCCGCGCCCTCTCTCAGATAGCAGATCCCGGTCGGGTCCGCGTCCTTTTCATATGCCTCGGCAATATATGCAGAAGTCCGGCCGCCGACGGATTGATGCATGAGGTTGTGGCCTCACATCATGCGGAGAATCGCTGGGAGATAGACTCCGCCGGAACCGGGGGATACCACGTTGGCGATCTGCCGGATCCGCGCATGCGCGCCCACGCCCGTCAACGCGGACTGAACCTGACCCATATCTGCCGGCAAGTACGCGAGAGCGATTTCGACAATTTCGACCTGATAATAGGCATGGACGAATCCAACATGCGCAATCTCCACCGCCTCGCCCCTACTCCGGAAGATGAGGACAAACTGCTGCCAATGGCTGCTTTCTTCGGATCTTATTCGCGCCATGACCATGTACCCGACCCGTACTACGATGGCGCACAGGGATTTGAGACCGTCCTCGACATACTGACCGAGGCCACGGAAAATCTTTATGACACCGTAACAGCTGAAATCTGACTTTCTGGCACGGGATTTGTTATAACTTACAGCAAACAAAATTTAAACAAACAATAACCAAATTTGAGATTATGGAAAAAATTGAACCCGGAAAATATGTTGAGCTCGGCTACGACCTCTATGAAGTGAATGGCGACGAGCAGACACTCGTACACCAGACCGACGATAATGACCCCGAACGCATCGTGTTCGGCGTGACCCGTGGCATGATCGAACCGCTTGAAAAAGCTATCGACGGACTTGCCGCAGGCGACACTTTCGATATTATAGTGAAAGCAGATCAGGCATTCGGCCCCCACGATCCGGAGCAGGTGGCAACACTTCCCCGTGACATTTTCGAGGTTGACGGCAAATTCGACACCGACGTTGTAAAACCCGGTGCAGTGCTTCCGATGATGACCGCCGACGGCTATCGCATCAATGGCGTTGTTGACGAAGTGACCGATACCGACGTCAAAATGGATTTCAATCATCCGCTCGCAGGAAAGGATGTGCGCTTCAACGGCAAGATCATCACCGTACGCGAGGCCACACCTGAGGAACTGCACCCACAGTCGGGTTGCGGTTGCGGCAGCTGTGGCGGCGGCGACTGCAATGAAGGCGGTTGCGGCGACAACGGTTGCGGATGCGGTGACAGCTGCGGATGTAACTGATAAGACAGACAGCCGGTCGGGACAGGAACTTAGCTGAGTTCTTTTCCGGCTTTGGCTTCCAATGCAAGATGAAGAATGCGGGAGGGCGAGTCGACGATATGGTCGGCATAGTTCTCCCGCAGTTCTTTTTCTCCTCGGAATCCCCATGTCACCCCGATCGACGTCACTGATGCGCGACGGGCCGTCACCATGTCGACACCGGAATCGCCCACATAGAGGACCTCGGATTTAGGGGTCGGACATTCCGAGAGAATTCCGAACACAATCGAAGGGTCAGGTTTCACCGGAACGCCCTCGCGCTGTCCGGCAACAGCCGCCCATTCCAGATCGGGGAAATAGTGGCCGATCAGCTCACTGACCGCAGCCTGATATTTGTTCGAGGCCACGGCGATCTCTATGCCATTATCCCGGAGGGCATGGAGAAGCTCAACGATTCCGGGATATGGCCGTGTGTGACAGGTCAGATTCGCGCCATAATATTCCACGAAATACGCGTGCATCCTGTCGATATTCTCCGGTGTCCGTTCCTCCTCCGGGAGCACTCTCTCAAGCAGACGGCGCACACCGTTACCGACATAGAAGGGATAGGCAGCCGGCGAGTGTACGGGATAGCCGCATTTTTCAAGAGCATAGTTGGAGGCCTCAGCCAGATCGGCGATAGTGTTCAGCAAAGTGCCGTCAAGATCAAATATAACAAGCATAGCAGTAGGTGTAAGAGAGTGTTGAGAGATTAGAACGGATAACCCACGGCGAAATGGAACGACGTGTCGCGTTTCCACCGCGGATGGATAATAGGCCACTCTTCCTGTCCTTGCGCCGGATTGTGGGCTTTGAAGCCCAGATCGAAACGCAGGAGGAAATATGAGAAGTCCATGCGGAGTCCCACTCCATAGGCCAAAGCTATCTGCTTCCAGAACGTATTGAAATGGAACATGCCGCCCGGCTGGTTTTCATAGTTATGGATAGTCCATATATTTCCGGCATCAATAAACGCCGCACCTTCAAACACCCAGAACAATTTGGCGCGGTATTCAACCGAAAGGTCGAGCCTGATGTCGCCGCACTGGTTGATGAAGTCGGTCACAGAATTTCGTGAGTCGAAAGAACCGGGGCCCAGTGTACGCACCCCCCAGCCTCTCACTCCGTTCGCGCCACCGGCATAGAAACGCTTCTCGAATGGCAGGACACGGGAGTTTCCGTAAGGCACGCCGATACCGGCACCGGCATGGAAAGCAAGAGCATGGCGTGTGGTGAAATTCCGGGTCACGGAATAGTCGATCTCAGCCTTGGCATACTGCGAGTATTGGATTCCGAAAAGCTTATACACCCCGTCGTCGCGTTTCTGCCCCGAGAGCGACGAGATGGCATAGAGCAGGTTGCCGGCGGTCTCAGCCGAAGCACGCAAAGAGTAGACCCACGGCTGCAGAGTGTAGCGGCGCAGGTTGGCAGCTGCCGGCTGTCGGTTGGTTCGGTTGTATGTGTATCCGGTACGCATTATGAAGTGGTCTTCATAGCTATAACGCAACAGAGGGTTGGTCGGTGCGATCTGATTGATAAAATCAATGGTGCTTTCCGGAAGATAGACATAGTTGACATCCACCAGATCCCATGTGCGGCGGATGCGGTTGTCGGGGGTGTTCCACTTGTATTTCCATGCGGCACCGGCAATGACACGGGTGTATTCCGGACGTTCCTGATAATTGGCCGAGAGAGCCAGCTCTGTCGAGGCCTTGCTCCGACGCTTGAATCCGCTGCTCAGGAACGGCATCATGAATTTAGGGAATGTTATGCCGACCTCACCGGCATATTCCGTATAGCGGTCGTTGATAAGATTCGATAGATTGCCCGACAGGCTTTCATAATTGACACGGAATTTGGCGGTCAGCAGATTGGAACGGTGAGCCAGGTTGCGATGTTGGTAAGCCACTCCGACACCGAATCCGAAATCGCCCTCGGAGTTTGTTCCCTCCACCTCAAGAGTAACGCCCTGCTTCTTGTTTCTGGTCAGGTAGACATACGCATCAATATGCTCTGTGCCATCGATATATCCCACAGGCAGCATCTCTATATTGATACTCTTTATTATCCCCAACTGGGAAAGTGATTCATACGTGCGGTCGATGGCTCGTGCGCTATAAGGTCGGCCAGGACGTATGAAGCATTTTTCCTCCAGAATGGATGGCACTATATAATGGTCATCGCCGGGATATACCACGGTGATGCCCTTATAGTTCACGGTGTCCGCGCCGACAAGATGGCGTGGATCCTCCATCTGGATCGACGATGTGGAACCGGCCACAAATATGACCCTGTTGATAGTGAACCGCCGGTGCAATTCCAGCGAATCAGTATCAGCGGATTGGGTTTCGGGCTGCACGGCAACAGAATGGCGCGGAGGCATCACAACCATGGTCATGTCGACATCCAGCGAATTTTCCGCCGTGTCGGCAATGAACGTGATATACTCCTTTGAGAAAGCATAGTAGCCCCGGTCGCGCAGCCGTGAGGTCAAACGGGCACGTTCTTCATCGAGAGCCGTGCGGTCGAGGTTGTCGCCGACGTTCAACGTGAAATTGAGCGAATCGGACATTATCACGGATGCCACGGCCGAGTCCGGGATATCGTAGGCTATGGAACGGATCACATGAGGCTGACCCGGAGCAAGGGTATAGGTCACTCGCATTTTCCGCGCGGCACTGTCGGCAACGGCATCAGTCGAGACCGATGCGTCCATGAAGCCCTTGTTGATCAGAGCCTGACGGAGCTGACGGGAAGAGGCATCTGTCAGCGATTCATCATAGATCACCGGTGGCTGACCGAGACGGCGAAGCCAACGGTTGTACCAGCGTGTGGAGTCACGCCCCGACATATTGTAGACCCCTAACTGCAATTTAGCAAAGCCAAGCACCTTGTGGTTGGGTGTCTGACGGAGGTAGTTGACCAACTCCGCCTTATCGACCTGCGATGAATCGGGCACCACGATCTCCACCTCATCCAGCAGGAACGAACCCCGGGGGACATGGCGAACCGAGCTACAGGCACCGATCAAGAGCACCATAGCCACAAGCATTACTATTTTTAATGCCTTGCTCAACATTTGCGATTGCAAAGGTAGCGTGCAACGGCGAAATTTAAAAGGAAAACGAGTCTAAAGTTTCTTATAATGTTAAAAAATATTCATAGGGCAAATGTCCATTTCTGACAAAAAAAGCGTAACTTTGCACCCGAAAAACGACCTAACAAGGTCATTTACTTATTTTCCAACCAGTTACAATTTCACACAATGGATTTTACTTGGCTAACGAATCTCATCGCGCCTGGCCACACGGAATTGGCAAGCACATTGGTGCTTTACTCTTTCGTAATCGCCGCCGGCGTGTTCCTGGGCAAGCTCAAGATCGGCAGCGTGTCACTCGGTGTCACCTTCGTCTTGTTCGTGGGAATTCTGATGGGACATTTCGGCTACACGGTCGACAGCAATGTCCTTAAATTCGTCAGAGAGTTCGGTCTGATCCTGTTTATCTTCGCCATAGGTATACAGGTTGGTCCGGGTTTCTTCTCTTCATTCAAAAAGGGTGGCATGAGGCTTAACGGCCTTGCCGTTCTGGGGATCGCACTCAATGTGATCATCGTGCTCACCATCTTTTACATCAACGATGGCAACACGTCGATCGAGGCTCTCGTAGGCATCATGTCCGGAGCCGTCACCAACACCCCCGGTCTCGCAGCGGCACAGCAGGCCGCCGGCAACCCCGATGCCATCAACACCATGTCGATGGGCTATGCAGCAGCATATCCTCTCGGCGTTTGCGGCATTATCGGAGCCATGTTCCTGATCAAAGCCATCTTCGGCATCAAGATCGAGAACGAGATCAAGGCTATCGAAGAAGAGAACGAACGCCTACACACAAAACCGAATTTCGTTTCGATCGAGGTTACAAACCATCTGATCAACGGCAAATCGCTGCGTGAGCTCCACGACATTATCCAGTGTGATTTCGTCATATCCCGTCTGATGGATCAGACCGGCAACATCATCATACCTACATCGGCCACACAGGTACGCGTAGGCGACAAGCTGTTTGTGGTCATCTCCGACACTGACACCCCGAGATTTGAATCGGTTGTAGGTCCGGAAGTGGAAGTCAACTGGGAAGAGGTTACTCCGAGCCGCGTGGTCAGCCGCCGTATCCTCATCACCAAGAGCCAATACAACGGTGTGGCTCTCGGCTCCCTCCGCCTCCATGCTGCCTACCAGCTGAATGCGACCCGTGTGAACCGCGCCGGTGTCGACCTGCTTGCATCGCCTGACCTTCGCCTCCAGATGGGCGACCGCATCACCGTTGTAGGCGACCTCAACGACATTGACCGTCTTGCCAACCGCCTCGGCAACTCCATGAAGCGTCTCAACGAGCCCAACATGATCACCATCTTCATCGGCATCATGTTCGGTATCATAGTTGGCTCACTCAACCTTGGTTTCGGCATGAAGCTCGGCTTGGCCGGCGGACCTCTCGTGGTGGCTATCCTGCTGAGCCGTTTCGGCTACAAATTCAAGCTCGTGACCTACACCTCATCGTCGGCATCCCTGCTGATGCGCGAACTCGGCATCTGTCTATTCCTCGCATCCGTAGGCATCTCGTCCGGCGCAGGCTTCGCCGACACCGTGTTCAACGAAACCGGTATGTGGTGGGTTATCTGGGGCTTCATCATCACCTTCCTGCCACTGGTTATAGTTGGCTGCATAGCACGCGGTATCTACAAGATCAATTTCCTGACCATCATGGGTATGTTCTCCGGTGGCTACACCGATCCGCCAGCCCTTGCCTACGCCAACTCGGCAACCGGCAACGATGCTCCGGCCGTGGCCTACTCCACCGTCTATCCTCTGACCATGTTCCTTCGCGTGGTGTCGGCTCAGGGCATAATCCTTGCATTCATGAGCTAACACGACAACGAATCGACAGATAAAAAAAGACAAGATCCGCCCCGACAGCCAGATGCTGCCGGGGCGGATCACTTATAAAAACAAAGGTAAAAAGGGTCAGAGATGTTTATTCTTCTGATCAGTCATCGGATTTAGGATTTAGAAATTCGCGGAGTTTAGCCACAAGCTGATCTTTCTGATGCAGACCGTTTCCACGCCAAGCCGGCTCGCCGGCATAGAACACCATCAGAGTGGGAACGGACTGGATTCTGTACTTGGCCGATAGCTCGGGATTACGGTCAACGTCGATCTTCACGACATTAACAGCATCGCCAAGTTCGTTTTTCACCTGCTCCAGAATCGGGCCCTGCATCTTGCACGGACCACACCAAGTGGCAAAGAAGTCGACCAATGTAGGTTTCGTTCCGCTTATCAATTCATTAAATTCGTTCATAATAAAAATATCTGTTGAGTTATTGTTCGTCTTTCACCAAGATAAACAAAAACGGAGGCCTGATGGTTTTATCACATTTTTTTTGCTTGGAAAATTGATAATGGCTAAATTTGCAAAACGAATATCCCGATTATGCCAAAGATCAACCTCAAAGGCATGGGAGTGGCACTTGTCACCCCCTTCAAAGCCGATAAAACAATAGATTTCGAAGCATTCGCCCACCTGCTTGACTATCAGATAGACGGCGGAGTGGACTATCTCGTTGTGCTTGGCACCACCAGCGAGAACCCGACACTTGAACCCGAGGAACGCACCGCAGTGCGCGAATTCGTAGTCAAGCATGTAGCCGGGCGCGTGCCGTTGGTATTGGGTTGCGGAGGAAACAACACCGCCGCCGTTGTGCGCGAGTTGCAGACCACCAATCTCTCATCTTTCTCTGCAATCCTTTCCGTAGTCCCCTACTACAACAAGCCATCCCAGGAAGGCATCTACCAACACTATGCCGCCGTAGCCAAGGCATCGCCGCTGCCTGTTGTGCTATATAACGTTCCCGGCAGAACCGGCGTGAACATGACCGCCGAGACCACACTCCGGTTGGCCGCCGAATTCCCCAACATTGTCGGCATCAAAGAGGCATCGGGCAATATGGTTCAGGTGGATGAGATCATCAAGCACAAATCGGAGGATTTCATGGTGATATCAGGCGATGACGCTGTCACATTCCCATTGATCACGCTCGGCGCAGTGGGTGTGATCTCCGTGATCGGCAACGCTTTTCCCCGTGAGTTTTCACGCATGGTCAGACTGGCGTTGGAAGGTGAATATGCCGCCGCCCGTACCATCCACCATCGTTTCAACGACCTTTTCGGGTTGCTTTTCGTGGATGGCAACCCGGCCGGAGTGAAATGTGTTCTCAACGCCATGGGGCTATGCGAGAACGAATTACGTCTGCCGCTTGTCCCGACTCGCATCACGACACTCGAAAAAATACGCACTGTGCTCAACTCATTGCAACAGTGATTTGGCCATTTCATTGAAAAAGCGTAACTTTGCAAACGGTTAACTCAACCAATAAAGGTTGGTCCGGTAGCTCAGCTGGATAGAGCATCTGCCTTCTAAGCAGACGGTCATGGGTTCGAATCCCGTCCGGATCACAAAAAACAACCTGCGAAGGCGATGAAGCAATTCACCGCCTTCATTTGTTATAACTACAAAATTTTCTGTCATGACTCAGTTTACATTGACTATCGAAGACCCAAAGGATGTTTCACTCATAAAGAAACTCCTTGCAAAATTTGACGGCGTGACCCTCAAAAAGACTGATTGTAAGCGCAAGACCGGTCTTGACGAAGCTCTTGAAGATGTTGTTGCCGGCAGAGTATATCATGCCACAAGTGTGGACGACCTGTTTAATCAGCTTGAAAATTAACCAATGTCATACTCCATAGACTACGCCGGAAGTTTCAAGAAGGATTACAAACGTTTGAAAAAACGTGGAATGCCCATTGAAAAATTAAAGAAAGCAATCCAGATTCTTGCCGAAACAGGATCACTCCCTCCCGAATATCGTCCCCACAAACTTGTCGGCAAGTATGCCGGCAAATGGGAGTGCCACATTGATGGACCTAACAGCGATTGGCTGATGGTATGGGATCAAAACGATATGGAATTGACACTGCTTATGCTTCGCTCCGGCTCACACTCCGACATATTCTGAAATCAACACAGAAATAGGTTGGAGCAAAAAGTCAACAACTTAACCGTTTCTTCACAGCCACAGGTCCGGCATATCAACGACAAGACGGTATATACGTCGTGCCGATCAATTGCCTCAAAGCATAGCATTCCGACGGAATAGCACCATAGGCATGATCAGAGTAAAGCAAAACGCCCGGAAGATCTGAGAAGATCAGCTTCCGGGCGTTTGCGTTCGGGAGGATTAGTCGGTGGTTGGGGCGTCGGAGTCATCGCGTGGGGCGATGGCGTAGGCGAGGTAGTTGCATGTGAGCTTGGCTTTGTTGCCGACAATGAAGCCGAACGATGAGTTCGTGAGGTCGACTTTCTTCAGAGTGGCGAGCGGAAGGCTGTTGATGCTGAATACCAGTTTGCCGTTTTCTTTTGTTATGCCGATGAGCATTGACTTCTTGTTTTTGGCCTTGTAGACACCTTTGCGGCTCACAGACATTTCGCCTTTTGCCATTTCTACAAGCTGGAATCCTTTCTTGAAAATCAGCAAAGCCTTGAAGTTGCGGTCGTTCTCATAGTCATAGACAATGCCGAACGGTTTGTCGTCGCTGAATCCATCGGGATTCATGCTGAAGATAACCGAGAAATCGTCGTCGACAACATTGACTGGCAAGTCACAACAGGAGAATATGAGGCTACCGTCCTTCTTGGATTCGAGTTCAAGCCCTTTCTTTGTCAACATTGCTTTTCCGGTTTTCTCGTCAAACTGCATCCACTCAAATTCAGGATCTGATGTCAGCACAAGCCCGGTGAAGTCGTCGGCATTCATTTTTCCTGCCTCATAATCGACTACCTTCTGGTCGAGGGTTTCAGAAAACGACTGCGCACCGGCCACCAACGCCGGGAGCATCAACACAAGCGATATTATCTTTCTCATAATTTTCAAGGATTATCCGGTTATTATTCTCCACCGCCAACGGTTGTCTGGAGTTCATCAATCAGAGGCTCAAGCACTTTGAGCAAACGTGGGAATGTCTTGAAACAGTTCTGCCCCGTGGTGCATTCATTGTCCTTAATTTCAGAGACGATGCGAGCCCGGTAGCTGATCACATCGTCGTCGGTAAAGGACATGCGGATTTCAAGACGCGAACGGACAGTCTGATTTGTGAATCGGGTAACACGCCATGCCGTCTTTATCCATCCGGCAGATTTGTCGCGCACCTCGATATTGTTGAAATAACTTGTGCAGACACTCATAAGTCGCTTCCAGATAACATCCTCCGACAGTCCGCGGCGGCAAGTTATGTCCATCCATTGGTTAGCGATATCCATGCCTGAGCCATCCTCGCTGTCGCCACCTGACGAAGCTTTGTAGGCCTCGTCCTCACGCAGGGTGTAGACCACTGTATTCTTTGGGTTTGACTTGAGCAGCCGGTAGCTTTTCTCCATATATCCCGGCGCAGTGACCTTGATGACATAGAACTCATTACCCCCGTCGAACTTGACGGTGTAGGATCCCTCACCCACCTCCTGTCCGTCGACAGAGATAGTGGCAGTTTCGGGAATTGTCTTGATGATGATTTTCTTAGCTCCCCAAGCATACGCGTTCAGGCAGGAGAGCAGCGAGGCTGTCACAGCAAGAAACAGAAATTTCCTCAGCATAATTGAAAGGTTTTAGATGTTTGCCGCGATTTATCCCCGTTACGCGAAAAAATGGTTGATTACAGGATGCAAAAAGCGTGGGATAATGTTCTGATTATCATTCCCAGGCATCGCCAAACACCTTGTATGCGATAACAGTCCACCCCACGCAAGCCTGCATATAACGACCTACGGCGAGGTAGTAGATAGACAGCCAGCATGGAGCGTTTTTCAGACTGCATTATCCAGCATACATTGATGAAATTTGGCGATTTCGGGAATCGGATAAAGCAAAAAACGCTCTTTCGTATGTTCTACCGCCCGATGCGTACTCCAACGACTCCGGAGCGGTATCAACGCAAAGGTACAAAAAAAATTGGCAAAAGCGCAGAAAAGCACGCAAAGGAGGAATTTAATGCCTAATTTTGCAACGTCGAATCCGATGGCGAACAAAAAGCCGCCGCGGATAGCACCGGGCAAGACGCACCACAATCCACACAATCCACTGATAATCAACAACAGAACATGGCAACATCAAAACAAATTCCGAACCTGAGGCAAGATGGACAGAAGACGAGAATCCTGTCGATACTGGGATCTCCGAGGCTGACCGGACTGACAGCCCGGCTGCTTGAAGCGGCAGAACAAGCTGCACGGGAGAGGGGCTGCACGGTGGAGCGGATCAATGTTGCAAACCTCAGCTTCCGCCCCTGCACAGGTTGCATGAAATGCCGCAAGGCCGGCCGCTGCGTCCTGCCGGATGATGATGCCAGCCGGATAGCCGGCCTTCTGAGAGAGAGCGACGGCGTGATGATCGGAACGCCAAGCTACTGGGGCGGCATTCCGGGAGAGATGAAAATGTTGTTTGACAGAATGGTGTATGCCATGGTCGACACATCTTCGGAAAGAGAGATGATTCCCCGTCCGCTCCACAAAGGGAAGCCGTATTCTCTCGTAGTAACCTCGACGGCACCCTGGCCGGGCAATGTACTGACAATGTTCACGGACACGACTGGCGATCTGCGTAGGATATTCAGGCCATCGGGCTTCCGCAAAAGCGGCACAGTGCGCGTAGGAGGGACACGCAAGATCAGTACACTTTCGCCCCGGGAGCAGGCAAAAATGACAAAACTCGGCATCAAACTGGGCACAGATGCAAGTAAATTTGCCTCAAAACGAAATAATAACTAACTTCGCATAAATTTAAGAGCATGTTATCTTTAACATCATGCATACTCTAACACCAATCTCCATAAACAATCACACTATGGCTAAAGCTCTTGTCAACACAGATTTCAATTTTCCCGGACAACGTTCAGTGTATCACGGCAAAGTCCGCGACGTCTATTCAATCGGCGACGACACCCTCGTGATGATCGCCACAGACAGAATCTCGGCATTCGATGTTATCTTACCCAAAGGCATACCCTACAAAGGACAGGTGCTTAACGAAATAGCCACCTACTTCCTCGATTCAACGGCCGACATAGTTCCAAACTGGAAGCTCGCGACGCCGGATCCGATGGTGACAGTGGGACTCCGCTGCGAGGGATTCCGTGTGGAGATGATTATCCGCGGCTATCTGACGGGCAGCGCATGGCGCGAATATCAGGCCGGTTGCCGCGAACTGTGCGGAGTCAAGCTCCCCGACGGCATGCGTGAGAACGAACGTTTCCCCGAACCAATCATCACCCCGACCACCAAGGCAGATGCCGGTCACGATGAGAATATCTCCCGTGAAGAGATCATAGCCCAGGGAATAGTATCGGCCGAAGATTACGCTATCATGGAGGACTACACACGCCGTCTGTTCGAGCGCGGCTCCAAGATGGCAGCAGAAAAGGGCCTGATCCTTGTAGACACGAAATATGAGTTCGGCAAGCATGACGGCAAAGTCTATCTGATCGACGAGATCCACACCCCCGATTCCTCGCGCTACTTCTATGCCGACGGCTATCAGGAACGCTTTGAGAAAGGGGAACCGCAGCGCCAGCTGTCGAAAGAATTCGTGCGCCAGTGGCTCATTGACCGCGGCTTCATGGGACGCGAGGGCCAGCAGATGCCCGAAATGACCGACGAATTTATCCAAAGTGTATCGGACCGCTATATCGAGCTGTATGAGCATGTGACCGGACAGCCGTTTGTCAAGGCCGACGAATCGAACCTGACCGACCGCATCGCCGTCAATGTCCTCGACTGCCTGCAGAATCTCAACCGATAAGTAAACATACTCACACAATGAACTGCGAAAGCATCAATCCCTACAGTTCGGATCCGCGCAGCAAGACGGAGCAGGTCAAGACGATGTTTGACAACATCGCTCCGGCCTATGACTTCATGAACCGCGCCATGACATTCGGGATAGACCGGATTTGGCGCCGCAAAGCCGTGGATATGGTGGCAAAGAGATCGCCCCGTCGGATTCTCGATGTGGCGACAGGCACAGGCGATCTGGCCATGCTGCTGGCACGGCGCATAGAAGGCTCGGAAGTGACAGGGATCGATCTTTCGGAGGGCATGATAGAGATAGGCCGTAAAAAGATAGCAGAGGCCGGGCTAAGCCACCGGATCAGCATGCAGTGTGGCGACTGCCTCCAGATGCCCTGGGGCGACGACACGTTCGACGCAATCACCGTGGCATACGGTGTCCGGAACTTCGAAAACCTGCTGCGCGGCTACCGCGAGATGCTGCGCGTGCTTCGACCCGGCGGAGTCCTGACCGTGATAGAGCTGTCGACTCCGAGCAACCCCATTGTCAAGCCGATGTACAAACTCTACACGCGGTGGATCATCCCGACCGTAGGACGAATGGTGTCGAAAGATGTAAGAGCCTACGCCTATCTTCCGGAGAGCATAGCCGCGGTTCCCCAGCGAAACGCAATGACAGAACTGATGGAACAGGCAGGCTTCAAAGAGGCGGCATACCGATCGCTGACATTCGGCACCTGCTGCATCTACACCGCAATCAAGCCTAATCACTAAAAAACAACAAAAAACATAATAACCACAGTTTTATGAATTTAAAATCACTCTCATTAGCAATGGCACTGAGCTTATCGGCCACTATCGGCGCAGCTGCTCAGGAACATCTGCACAGCCTCGATGCCTCGCAGCTCGAACCCTCGATCGCTCCGGGCACCGATTTCTACCGCCACGTCAACAAACGCTGGCAGGATGCCAATCCCCTGACCGCTGAACATGCCCGTTATGGCAAGTTCAACGTACTGAGCGACACCTCAGAAATGCGCGTCAAGAACCTCGTTCTCGGACTTGCCCAGACCAATCCCCAGCCCGGAACAGTAGCGTTCAAAGTATCGACCATCTATAATCAGGCGATGGATTCCGTACGCCGTAACCGCGAGGGAGCCGCCCCGATCCAGGCTGACCTGAAGAAGATCGAGAACACCCCCCACGAAGGAATGGAAGATCTGTTCCTGTGGATGCACGCCAACTATTCCAGCCCGTTCTTCGGAGCCGGCATCCAGGAAGACCTGGCCAACTCAACCCAGTATGCCATGTACGTGAGCGGTGGCGGCCTCGGCCTCGGTGACCGCGACTACTATCTACAGAACGACAAGCGCAACAAAGAAGTGCGCGAAGCTTATCAGAAGCTGATCGTCAAACAGATGATGAACGCCGGCTACAAGAAGAAAGATGCCAACCGCATCATGAAGAACGTCATGAAGATCGAGACAGCAATCGCCGACTCGACCTGGACACGCGAAGAGAGCCGCAACATTCCTGCAATGTACAATCCCCGTTCGTTTGCCCAGCTCAAGGAGATGTATCCCAACATCAACTGGGATCGCTTCTTCATCGAAACAATGGAGATCCCCTCTCCCGAACAAGTGATCGTCACCGAGATCAAAACCGTGAAACAGGCCAACGACCTGATGGCATCGCTGACCGACCGCGAGATCAAGGACTATTATCTGTGGAAATACGTTTCGCAGGCCGCAGGCCGTCTGAGCGACAACTTCACCGATGCAGCGTTTGAGTTCAGCAAGGTGATGAGCGGCGTTCAGCAGCAGCGTCCACGCTGGAAGCGTGCGCTCGGCGCAACAGAAGGAGCCATGGGCGAGGCCGTTGGTCAGCTCTATGTTGAGAAATACTTCCCCCAGTCGTCGAAAGACTATATGATCGGTCTTGTTGAGAACCTCCGCACGGCACTCGGCAAACATATCATCAATCTTGACTGGATGAGCGATGACACCAAGCTCAATGCTATCAAGAAGCTCAACGCATTCACCGTGAAGATCGGTTATCCCGACAAATGGAAAGACTACAGCACAATGGAGATCGACCCCAATCTCTCTTACTATGAGAACATGCACAACGTCAGCATGTGGCATCAGAAAGAGTACCTGAAGAAATGGGGCAAACCCGTTGACCGCACCGAATGGGGCATGACACCTCAGACCGTCAACGCTTACTATAATCCTCTGGCTAACGAGATCGTGTTCCCGGCAGCAATCCTTCAGGCACCGTTCTTCGATCCGGAAGCATCGGATGCAGAGAACTATGGCGGTATCGGCGTTGTGATCGGTCATGAGATGACCCACGGGTTCGACGATCAGGGCCGCAACTTCGACGCAGACGGCAACATGGTGAACTGGTGGCAGCCTGAGGATCTTGAAGCCTTCACAGCGAAGACACAGGGTCTGGGCGCACAGTTCGACGCAGTGGAAGTGCTTCCGGGCCTTCACGCCAACGGCGCCTACACCATGGGTGAGAATATCGCCGACCAGGGCGGTCTGCGCGTTGCAATGACAGCGTTCCTCGACTCTCAGAAGAAGAAGGGTGTGGACGTTGAGACCGTGACCATCGATGGTCTGAACCCGATCCAGGTGTTCTATCTCAACTACGCTAACCTCTGGGGTCAGAACATCCGCGACGAAGAGATCCGTTCGCTGACCACCGGCGACGTTCACTCACTCGGTGAGAACCGTGTCAACGTAACTCTGCGCAACATCGAGCCGTTCTTCAAGGCATTCAATATCACAGAAGGCCAGCCGATGTTCCGTCCGGAATCAGAACGAGTAGTGATCTGGTAAGAATCACCAATATGCATAAAAAAGGCCGCAGATTTGCGGCCTTTTTTGTTTTGAATTAGCAGGATGAGAGTTAAGAGAGTTGGAGAGTTGGAGAGTTGGAGAGTTGGAGAGTTGGAGAGTTGGAGAGTTGGAGAGTAATAGAGTTTAGAGGGGAGCGGATCGACGGCTCGGAGAGCCGTGACCCCGACTTGAACGCAGGGAGAGTAAGAGAGTAAGAGAGTAATAGAGTTTAGAGTTTAGAGAGGGGGTGATGTGAATAGAAACATACAAGTTTGTAGATTGTAAAGCACAGAAAAGTTAAAATACCTAAAATGGGGGGGGGTAACTATTTGATCTTATGTTTATAAACAATTATATTTGTGAATATTGCTAACCTTAATCCACAATCTCCATGAAACAACTGATCTTCATTCCATTTTTGCTATTTACGATAATAGGATTAAGCAGCTGCGAAGAGGATGATGATATTGCACAGCAACATCACATCTACTATTTTAATAATTTCACCAAATGGGGAGAGATTGAGATCTTCAACCAACCTGATGGATCACAGCAGAAAATATGCCATATATACGAAATCACTCCTTGGGTATCGTGGACAAACACTTCGAACTATTGCAAATGGATGGAATCCAATTATGGGAATCATGGAGTGAGCCGTCTGAATGATTTCACAATATATCAAGAGGATGAAAAGGTAGTACTCACACATGAGCCATCGGGCAAAGAGGTCATAATGTACGACTTCACACAAATGACCGAGGGTGGCACTATGACTTGCAACGGATTCAAGGTTAACAGCGTTGACAACAGTGTGGAGACCTTTACATGGAAAGAACCTGAGAGGGAGATCCTGACGTATAGTGATGGCATAATTGAACCGGTGGAAAACGTAAATACAGAGGTTGTACGCATGGCTTTTTATAATGACTACGGAACTTTAATAATGAAAGCAGCAGGCCCTATGCCGGGAAGATTGAAACACCATCGTGTACCGGTCATATATGACGACGAGCCTCAGCCTGACGAAATCATTCTGCTATATCTCGACCGCTATTTTCACCCCCAATATTATGAACTCCTGAAAGGCGCGGAGTTCGTATATGAGGATCAGATAGACGTGGACTGGAAAAGCTGGAAATTACCGGTCAGAGAAACAGATCCGTGGCATTGAAAAAAATTATCCACCTAAAAAGCTCATAACATGACTCTAATTATAAGCATATACGCGAAACGCATAGCATCTGTCGCATTGTTGACGGCATTGACAGTAATTCTCTATAGTTGCTCAGATGATGATAAATTAAATGACGCACCTATAACCCCGGAGCCACCGGCAAACAGCGACCAAATACAACCGGATATCCAACAACTGATGGAGCAGTACTGGGGAGATGGCTACGACTCCAACACCTTATCTTGGGGAGAAGTTGAAGTGTATAACAATGTGGATGGATCACAGAAAAAAATAGTCCACGTGTACAAAATGACAAGATCCGAACGATATCCTTTATCAAATTATTTTAGCAGCCACGCATCGGGATATTGCCAAGAATATGAATCCATTTATGGTTCATCTCTTCAGAGGGAACGCCAAAAGAGTTTCATGGTGTACATAAAAGAGTGTATTACCGAAACCAGTGACCTGAAAGTCAGGCTTGTGCACATACCCACAAATACAGAGATCACAATGTATGATTTCTCGCAGATGGAAACCAAGGGCATAATCGCGTGTCAGGGATTTAAGGTTAACAGTCAAAACAATACAGTCGATATATTCTCGTGGGAAGAGGAATTGACGGATATGGGGGTTCAGGGATTCCCTGCGTGGGAAGGGCAGAAGGATATCAAACTCCAAGCAGGCACCAATGGCCAAGGGACAACGATGGCCAGCATCATAGGAGCTCTTCCCGGCAAACTGAGACACCACAGAATCCCGGTGGTTTATGACAATGAGTCTGAACCTGACGAGATTATTTTACTCTATTATCATTCCAGCAATCGAAATTGCCACAGCTACTATCATCCGGATTATTACACGCTACTTGAAGATGCTGAATTCGCATACGACATAGACACAAACGGACTTGACTGGCGATCAATGTTGCCGGAAAGAGAGGATGATCCATGGAGGAAGTGAAATATAGAGTTTAGAGTGAGAGAGTTGGAGAGTTTAGAGTTTAGAGAGGGGGCGGATCGACGGCTCGGAGAGCCGTGACCCCGACTTGAACACTGGGAGAGTGAAGAGAGTAAGAGAGTGAGAGAGTGGGAGAGTTTAGAGGGGGGAGCGGATCGACGGCTCGGAGAGCCGTGACCCCGACCTGAACGCTGGGAGAGTTAAGAGAGTAAAAGAGGGGGAGGGGGAAAAGTTGTGAAAGTTTTGTTTGCGAGGGTGGAAATCTTTTGAAATGCGGACAAAGTTTTTTACATTTGCACATGATCTATGTGGAATTGCCCGATACAGAGGTCCGTCGCTTGCCATTCTATCTTGCGATGGAGGAGTATCTTGCCCGAAATGTGGCCGGAGAAACGGATCTGTTTTTTATGTGGCAGGTTGATCCGACGGTTATCTTCGGGCGCAACCAGATCATAGACAATGAGGTGAATATCGATTATTGCCGAAGAAACGGCATAGCCATGTGCCGCCGCAAGAGCGGTGGTGGCTGCGTGTTCGCCAACCGCGACAATATCATGATGAGCTATATCACGGCTAACGATCAGGAGGTTTGCACGACGTTCGGCCGCTATACGCGTATGGTCACGGGTATGCTGCGAGAACTGGGTCTTGACGCTTCGGACACGTCGCGCAACGATATACTGATCGGCGACCGGAAGGTGTCGGGTAACGCGTTCTATCATATCCCGGGTCACAGCATTGTCCACGGCACCATGCTTTTCGACACAGACCATACAGCGATGGCCGAAGCTATCACGCCGCCGACCGTCAAGATGGCATCGAAGGGCGTCGCTTCGGTGCGCAGCCGTATCACTACCCTGAAGGAGCACCTGACAATAGGGCTTGAGAAATTCAAGCAGCACGCAAGAGAGAGCCTCTGCAACGGGACTCTGCATCTGACGGAGGCCGACGTGGCCGCAATAGAGGAGATGGAGCGACCGTATTACGACGACGAATGGGTGTTCCGCGCCCGTCGCCGCAAGCCTACCCGATGGATGAGGCGGATAGATGGCGTCGGGGAGTTTCAGGTTGATGTGACCACCGATGAGAATGGTTTGATCCAGGATCTGGACCTTGCAGGCGATTTTTTCCTTGTGGGGGATCTGGATACGGAACTGACCGGGCGTCTCAAAGGTGTCAGGCACGATCGGCAGAGCATAGCAGAAGCCCTTGAAGGATTCGATGCCGGGACAGTGATATACGGGATGAACAACAATCAACTAACAGAATTATTATCGAACTGAACAAACTCTAATACAGATTCTAATAACATGGAACAAAACAAACGGACATGTCTTTATGACCGACATGTCGCAGCCGGGGCTCTTATCAGCCCATTTGCAGGATTTGATATGCCGATCCAGTATGAAGGGATAGCGGAGGAACATGCCGCCGTCAGGAATGACTGCGGTGTATTCGACGTCTCGCACATGGGCGAGGTCAATATCTCGGGACCGGACGCCCTGCGCTATGTGAACCATATCTTCACCAACGATGTAGCAAAAGCCCATGACGGACAGGTGCTCTACGGAATGATGCTCAACGAAAATGGTGGGACGGTTGACGATCTGCTCGTGTATCGTCGCGCAGAGGATTCATTCTTCCTGGTTATCAACGCATCGAACATAGAAAAGGATGTTGCATGGATCCGCAAGAATGCCGAGGGCTACGATGTGGAGATCGATGATCTCAGCGACTCTTTGGCAGAGCTTGCCGTGCAGGGTCCGCAATCGGAAACGGTGTTGAAAGAGGTTTTAGGCATCAATGCGTCGGAACTGACATTCTACACATTCAAAGAGGAACTGCTTGACGGAGCCCACATACTTGTGAGCCGTACAGGTTACACGGGAGAGGATGGCTTCGAGATCTACGCAGAACCTGATGTGATCAGCAGCATGTGGGACGCGCTTATGGAGAGCGAACGCTGCAAGCCTTGTGGCCTTGGCTGCCGCGACACGCTCCGCTTTGAAGTAGGGCTTCCGCTCTACGGCGACGAGCTTGCTGACGACATCACCCCTGTAGAAGCCGGCTTGTCGATGTTTGTCAAGCTCGATAAGGGCGATTTCATAGGACGAGAGACCGTGGCCCGACAGAAAGAGGAAGGCCCGACAAGAAAGATAGTGGGCCTTGAAGTGCTCGACAGGGCAATTCCGCGCCACGGCTATGAGGTTCTGGACATTGAAGGCAACGTTGTAGGCTCCATCACGACGGGCTACCGCGGCCTGTCGGTCGACAAGAGCATAGCGATGGCGATGGTTGAAGCACCGTTTGCCAAGACCGGAACGGAACTTCAGGTCCAGATCCGCAGGAAAAGATTCCCGGCGGTTGTGACTTCCAAGAAATTCTATAAGAAGAGCTACAAGAAATAAATTATGACCCGGATGTCGGACACGGAACATCCACAGCACAGAAATCAAACAAAAAAATATAAGATCATCATGAACAAGATTTATTATTCAGAGACACACGAATACGTAAGAGTAGAGGGAAACATAGGCTATGTAGGTATTTCCGACTACGCTCAGAAAGAACTTGGCAACATTGTGTATGTCGACATGCCGGAAACGGGTGACGACGTAGAAGCCGGTGAGGATTTCGGAGCGGTAGAGAGCGTGAAAGCGGCCTCGGATCTGATCGCTCCGGTCAGCGGTGCGGTTGTGGAGATCAACGAGCACCTGATCGACAATCCCCGTCTGCTCAACGAAGATGCCATGGGCAACTGGATCATCAAGGTAGAGATGACCGATCCGAGCCAGCTTGAAAATCTGATGGACGAAGAGGCATACAAAGCATTCATAGGCTAAGAAACTGTTTAAAATTATATCCACAAGATTCTTATTCAAGTCATATCTTCTTGTTTCGAGGATCTTTCCGGCCATTTTTCCAAGTTTAATGGGTCACGATGCCCGTATCGCTTCCTCTTCAACTTGAAAAAACACCCCGAAATCTTTCTCAAAACAAAGACGACTTATTTTTAAACAGATTCTGATATGCACCGCTATTTTCCACATACGCAAGCCGACATCGAGGCTATGCTTGCCCGATGTGGCGCAGGCGACATCAGGGATCTATATTCCGATGTGCCCGAGCAACTGGTCATGCGCCGCGACTATGAAGTTCCGGAGCAGATGAGCGAGCAGCAGGTACGTGAGTATTTCAAGGGGCTGTGTGACAAGAACCAGCCACTTGTCTGCTTCGCCGGCAATGGGTTCTATAACCATTACGCGCCATCGATCATAGACGCCGTGATCCGCCGCTCGGAATTCCTGACGGCCTACACGCCCTATCAGCCAGAGATCTCGCAGGGAACACTGCAATACATTTTCGAATATCAAACGATGATGGCCACGCTGACCGGAATGGAGGTGAGCAACGCATCGATGTATGACGGAGCGACAGCTACGGCCGAGGCCATGATGATGGCCGTCAGCCATGCACGCAAGCGCAACCGCGTCCTGCTGTCGGCCACCGTGGCTCCAGCCGTTGGGGCTGTAGTGGACACCTATGCGTCGTATCACGGAATCACCGTTGACCGCATCGCCGAGACCGATGGCATCACCGATCTGAGCGACATGGAGTCGAAACTTGCCGCCGGGGATGTGGCCGGAGTGATCGTGGCCTCCCCTAACCGCTACGGCATAGTTGAAGATTACAGCGGCGTTGCCGACAAATGCCATCAGGCGAAGGCACTGCTGATAATGAACTGCGTGGCCTCGGATCTCGGTGTTCTCCGCACCCCGGGCGAATGGGGCGCCGACATTGCCGTTGGCGACGCACAGTCGCTCGGGATGCCGCTGAACTACGGCGGCCCCTACTTAGGCTATATCTGCACTACCAAGTCGCTGATCCGCAAGCTACCAGGCCGTATAGTAGGCGCGACAACCGATGCCAAAGGACGCAGGGTGTTCGTGCTGACCCTTCAGGCACGCGAACAGCATATCCGCCGCGACAAGGCTACAAGCAACATCTGCTCCAACCAAGGACTTATGGCGCTCTACGCCGCCGTCTATCTCTCGACGATGGGAGCCGAAGGTCTCCGCGAAGTGGCAGAGAAAGGCTACCACGGAGCGCATTATCTCGCCTCGGAGCTTGAAAAAACCGGACAGATGAAGCTCAAATATCCAGAGCGTCCGTTCCTCAACGAATTCCTGATGAGCACGGATATCGATGTGGACGACCTGATAGCCCGATGCGTGGCCGAAGGTATCCTGCCGGGTGTCAAGACCAGCGAGGGAGAGATACTGATCGCGGTAACAGAGATTAACACACGCAAAGAAATTGACCGTCTGGTTGAAATAGTGAAATCAGTGAAAGGAAAGATGTCATGAACAGAAAATACTACGGTAAAACAATATTCGAACTTTCGCATCCCGGACGTCGCGGCTACCATATAGCCGACACCGGATGCCCCGAGTCCGAACCACTGCCTGAAGGACTTCTACGCGCTGACGCCCCACGCCTGCCGGAGGTCGACGAACCAACCATCGTGCGCCACTACACCAACATGAGCGCCAACAACTTCGGCGTTGACAGCGGTTTCTATCCGCTTGGATCGTGTACGATGAAGTATAATCCCAAAATCAATGAAGAGATGGCGGCATTGCCCCAGATGGCAGCGTTGCACCCCAATCAGCCGGAATCGACCGTGCAAGGAGCACTCGAAGCCTACCATACTCTCCAGCAGCTTCTCAGCGAGATCGGTGGCATGAGCGAATTCACGCTCAACCCGTTTGCCGGCGCCCACGGCGAACTGACAGGCCTGATGGTGATCCGCGCCTACCACCGCAGCCGCGGTGATCATGGCCGCACGAAGGTCATCGTACCGGATTCGGCCCATGGTACCAACCCGGCCTCGGCAGCAGTGGCCGGACTGAAAGTGGTAGAGGTCAAGAGCCGCCCCGACGGTACGGTCGACGTTGACGATCTACGCGCACTTCTCGACGACAGTGTGGCAGCGGTGATGCTCACCAATCCCAACACGCTCGGTATTTTCGAGACCCATATTCCGGAAATAGCGGAAGCCGTCCATGCCGCCGGCGCATTGCTCTACTACGACGGCGCCAACCTGAACCCGATGCTCGGCATGGCACGTCCGGGCGATATGGGTTTCGACGTAATGCACATAAATCTCCACAAGACATTCTCCACACCGCACGGAGGCGGAGGCCCGGGATCGGGTCCGGTAGGCGTGCGCGCCGGTCTGGAACAATTCCTGCCCAACCCACGCGTGGTGAAGAATGCCGACGGCACATTCTCGCTGACAACCTCCGACGGATCGCTCGGCAACATATCGGCCACGCTCGGCAATTTTGCCGTTCAGCTCCGCGCATTGAGCTATATCCTTTCGCTCGGACGCGAGGGACTGATGAAAGCCGGACAACTGGCGACTCTCAACGCAAACTACATCAAGGAATCGCTGCGCGACCTCTATAAGCTGCCTATCGACAAGGTGTGCAAACATGAGTTCGTGTTCGACGGACTTGCCGACAAATCGACCGGGGTCACAACCCTCGACATTGCCAAGCGACTGCTCGATTACGGCTACCACGCCCCGACAATCTATTTTCCGCTGCTCTTCCACGAGTCGCTGATGATAGAGCCTACAGAGACTGAAAGCCGCGAAACGCTGGACGAATTCATAGACGTGATGCGCACGATAGCACGCGAGGCTATCGAAGATCCAGAGCTTGTCAAGACCGCACCGCACGACACGCCCGTGAGCCGTCCAGACGACACACAGGCTGCACTGACACCCAAGGTAACATTCTTTGATCTATGACAGAATTTGATCTGATAGTTATAGGCAGCGGCCCCGGAGGCTACGCCACAGCCGCCACGGCAGCCCGTGGCGGCGTGCGCACGCTGCTGATCGAGCGCGACCATCTCGGAGGCACATGTCTTAACCGGGGATGTATCCCAACAAAAGCATTGTGCCGGTCGGCGGAAGCAGCCATGATGGCTTCTTCATGCGGAAAACTCGGCATAGAGATAGAAAATGTCAGACCTGACTATGCAACAGCGGCAGCCCGGAAAGATGAGGTTGTGGCATCGTTGCGAGAAGGTGTGGCCACAGTGTTGGCCGATGTCACCGTGGTCAGAGGCGAAGCCCGGTTTGCAGCTCCGCGCGTGGTGGAAGTCCTCGGAGAAGAGTACTCAGCACCGAAGATAATCATAGCGACAGGATCGAGACCATCGGCACTCAACATTCCGGGTGCAGAGCTCGCCATCAACAGCGATTTCGCTCTGGCTGCGACAACACTGCCGGAAAGCATAGTTATTATCGGCGGTGGCGTTATAGGCATGGAATTTGCCTCGATCTATTCGGCATTCGGGGTGAAAGTTACCGTTCTGGAATACTGCCGCGAGATTCTGCCCGGACTCGATGCGGAGGTTGCGAAACGACTGCGGATGGCACTCAAACGCCGGGGCATCACAATGGTGACCGGAGCCGAAGTGAAGGGAATCCGCGAGGGTCTGACCGTGGACTACACAGAGAAAGGAAAAGAACGCAGCGTGCAGGCAGCAATGGCACTGATGGCTGTTGGCCGCAAGGCGGTGATCCCGGAAGGATTGGCAGCACAGGGCATAGAGCTTGAAAGAGGCTTCATCAAGGTGGATGACAAGATGGCAACCAACATTCCGGGGGTATATGCCATTGGCGACTGCAACGGCCGATGCATGCTCGCACATGCCGCTACAGCACAGGGGCGCGTGGCACTTGGTATTGTAGGCAAGATGTCGGATGTCATGCCGGCAGCGGTGTTCACCCATCCGGAATGCGGAATGGTCGGGTTGACGGAAGCCCAATGTACAGACCGCGGAATTGATTGCAACGTAGGGACAGCCATCTACCGTTCGAACGGCAAGGCACTCGCAATGGATGAGCCGGACGGAATGGTGAAGATCATGACTGAGAAAGAATCGGGCAAGATCCTCGGCTGCCACATTTGCGGAGCGCATGCCGCCGATCTGGTGCAGGAGGTGTCTGTGGCCATGCAGTGTGGCATGACGGCAGACGCTCTGCGCGAGACCATCCATATCCATCCCACATTGTCGGAACTCATTGTTTCCGCTCTTGAGAAGATCTGATACGCACCTAAAAGCGTTATAACAAATATGAGCCAAACAGAAAGACCCGACATAAGTCTGATCATTGTGTTTCACAATGCGGAGGCCACCATCGAACGCACGCTACGTTCGCTGGCGGCACAGACTTTACCTACGGTTGAGTATGTGTTTGTCGATGACGGGAGTACAGACCGGTCGGTAGACGTGATACGCTCTTTTTGGGCTCTCAATCAGGATTTCGACGGGAGGCACAGGCTGGTGCAGGTGGCTACGAGACGAGGTTCGGCCCATGCCACTACGCTCGGGTATGCGCACGCCACGGGTGAATACGTGATGCGATGCGATGCGGACGACTATCTTGAGCCGGATGCCCTTGAACAGATGCTTGCCGCCTCGGATGGGAAACGCCTCGATGTTGTTATAGCCCCATTCAAGGTTGACAATGGCCGCAGCCAACGCGAAACCGGGTTCAAACGACTCCCGGAATCGCTCAACGACATGAAAATCGACACTCTGAACTTCGCTTTGTGGAACAAGCTTCTGCGACGCAAACTGCTCGACGAGCATGGAATAACACCATACGACGGCATCGATTGCTGGGAGGATCTGGGAGTTGTTGCCAGAGTCATGGCACTGAAGCCGGCTGTTGGTTTTGCAGATAAGGCGGTCTACAATTATGTGGTGGAGCCAAACGTGCAGTCATTGTCGAGAAGCGGCCGTGGGAGGATTCTGGAGGATCATCTCGTGACGGCACTGCTCGTGGAGCAATGGATGAACCGCAGAGGATTGCAGGATGAAAACAAGGAATTTCTCAACCATCTGAAGTTTTGCGCGAAGGTGAAGATGCTCCGTGGACGCGACAAGGATGTTGCACGATGGAAGAACACTTTTCCGGAGGTGAACAGCCGCATAATGGGGCTCAGACACATAGCACTCCATTGGCGTCTGATTTTCGCGCTGGTGGCTGCCATGCCGACAACTCTCACGCAATGGATCGCGGACCGCTGCGACATTTTTTACCGGTCGGAGCGAGCCGGAATACGCCCGTCGCCGGGATGCCCCAAGGGGTGTGCAGTAGAGAAAAAACAATAAAATCAAGGCCTTGATCCGGATACTTCCGCTCAAGGCCTTGATTTTATAATGATTGTTATAGCTTAGAATTCAGCGTTGTTGGGCGTACGTGGGAATGGAATCACGTCGCGGATGTTGGTCATGCCGGTCACGAAAAGCACAAGACGTTCGAAACCGAGGCCGAATCCGGCGTGGGGCACAGAACCGTAGCGACGGGTGTCGAGATACCACCACATATCCTTCATCGGAATATTCAGTTCCTCGATGCGGCCAAGCAGTTTGTCATAGTCGGCCTCACGCTCTGATCCGCCGATGATCTCACCGATTTTCGGGAAGAGGACATCCATGGCGCGGACGGTGCGGCCATCGTCGTTGAGTTTCATGTAGAAAGCCTTGATCTCCTTGGGATAGTCGGTCAGGATCACAGGGCGTTTGAAGTGTTCCTCAACAAGGTAGCGTTCGTGCTCGCTCTGCAGATCGGCACCCCAGAATACGGGGAAGTCGAACTTGCGGCCTGATTCCTCAAGAATCTTGACACCTTCGGTGTAGCTCAAGCGCACGAAAGAGTTCTCAACCACAAATTTAAGGCGGTCAACGAGATCTTTATCGTACATCTGGGCGAGGAAATCGATATCGTCGCGGCAATTGTCGAGGGCATAGTTGATGCAGTATTTAATGAAATCTTCTGCAAGATCCATGTTGTCGACAATGTCGTAGAAGGCCATTTCCGGCTCGATCATCCAGAACTCAGAGAGGTGGCGCGGAGTGTTGGAGTTTTCGGCACGGAATGTAGGACCAAAGGTGTAGATCGCACCGAGAGCGGTTGCTCCGAGTTCGCCTTCAAGCTGTCCGCTGACAGTCAGAGCCGTCGGTTTTCCAAAGAAGTCGGCGGAAAAATCGACCTTACCATCCTCTGTTTTAGGCAGATTGTTGAGGTCGAGCGTAGTTACCTGGAACATAGCTCCGGCACCTTCACAGTCGGAGGCTGTGATCAACGGAGTATTGAGATAGAAGAATCCGCGTTCATTGAAGAACTTGTGGATGGCGAAAGCGAGCGTTGAACGCACACGGAGTATCGCGCCGAAAGTGTTGGTACGCGGACGCAGATGAGCCTTTTCGCGGAGGAACTCGAGCGTGTGGCCTTTTTTCTGCAAGGGGTAGGTCTCAGGATCGGCAGTGCCGAACAATTTGAGAGTCTCAGCCTGAACCTCGCATGTCTGTCCTTTGCCCATGGATTCCACAAGGCGACCGGTAACATGTACGCTCGATCCGGTGGTCACGCCACGGAGATCATCGTCGGTGAATTTGGCCATGTCGATGACCACCTGCAGGTTCTTGATAGTAGACCCATCGTTGATGGCAAGGAACTGCACATGCTTGTTGCCACGACGAGTGCGCACCCAACCCATCACGCTGACTTCCGTCCCGATGAGTTCCGGCGAAAATATGTCAATAATTTTTGTTCTTTTCATTATCTATCTGAGTGTGTTGCAAGATTACATGTTTAACATACCGTCGTTGATCACTCGAATGATCCCATTTTCAGGAAGTTGACTTCTTCCTGAGTGAGATAGCGCCAACGTCCGCGCGGAAGATTCTTCTTAGTTAGACCGGCGAAGTAGACACGGTCGAGTTTTGTCACGTGGTAGCCGAGGCTTTCGAAGATACGACGCACGATGCGGTTGCGGCCTGAGTGTATCTCGATGCCGGCCTGGTTGCGGTCGGTGTCAGTCGCATAGCTGATAGCGTCGGCGTGGATGGGGCCATCTTCAAGCTCAATGCCGTCGGCGATGCGCTGCATGTCGTCCTCGGCGATATCCTTGTCAGTCCATACGTGGTAGATCTTTTTCTTCACGTATTTCGGATGGGTCAGTTTTGATGCGAGATCACCATCGTTTGTCAACAGGAGCACGCCGGTAGTGTTGCGGTCGAGGCGTCCGACAGGATAAATGCGCTCCTCGCATGCGTTCTTCACCAGATCCATAACCGTGAGACGTCCGTTGGGGTCATCGCTCGTTGTCACGCAATCCTTCGGTTTGTTGAGCAGGATATAGCATTTACGCTCCAGAGCAACGATCTTTTCGTCGTATTCAACGGTATCGCTGTGGGTAATCTTGGTGCCAAGTTCAGTCACCACATTGCCGTTGACCTTCACAAGTCCCTGCTGGATATATTCATCGGCTTCGCGACGTGAACATATTCCGGCATTGGCCATGAATTTGTTGAGACGGATCTGTTCGTTCGGATCCGGAATCTCCTGTTCGTATTCGATGCGTTTGGGACGTGGAACAAAGCTTTTTCCACCGCGTGGCATGCCAAATTCGTTGTGCTGCACGCGCTGGCGATTCTGATTGTTATAGCCGCCATGACGATTCTGGTTGCCGTAGCCTCCCTGACGGTTCTGGTTGTTATAGCCACCCTGACGGTTCTGATTGCCATAGCCGCCCTGACGGTTCTGATTGCTGTAGCCACCCTGACGGTTCTGATTGCCGTAGCCGCCCTGACGGTTCTGGTTGTTGTAACCACCCTGACGGTTCTGATTGCCGTAGCCGCCCTGACGGTTCTGATTGTTGTAACCACCCTGACGCTGGTTGCCGTAGCCGCCCTGACGCTGATTGTTGTCGTAGCGACGATAGCCCTGCTGGGTGTTCTGACGGTAGCCACCGCTGTAGCGCTGCTGGCCGTCATTTTCTTCAGTGTTCACACCATCGGCCGGCGCTCCCTGCTCAGGGTTGTTATAGTTGCGGCGCGGACGATAATCGTTGCGATCCTGATTATAATGGTTATTGTAATTGTTGTAGCGATTGCCACCATACTGATTGTTGCGCGGCTGATAGGAACGTTCGCGATACTGCGGAGCTCCTCCCTCGGCCTGCGAGTCGGCAGCGTTGTTGAAATCCCTTGTCTCGTTGTCCTGCTGTGCGATGCGCGGTTGTCCGATGCGCGGTCGCTTGCCTTTCTTTTCGTTCGAGTCCATAATCGTTTAGTGCTGTAAAAAGTGGTTGTGGGTGAGATAAAATTAATTAGTGCGCCTCTCGGCAGCTTTTTAATAATATTATTAAATGGTTGAAATCAAGTGTGAATCAAAAGATTTTCTCTCGGCGATAGTGCCTGTGTAAATATATCGCAAAGATAAAACTTTTATTCGGTAATATAACAAATAATCGAAATAAAGTTTCAAAATGATTTTAATGAAGCCGAAAATCATCATCCACGATCCGTCCGGATCCGGCACACACAAGTTTCCACATATTTTTTTCAAAACATACTATTGCAAAAATCAGATTTAGGGCATACCATAACATTACACTTAGTGCAATCCCTAATTATCTAATATTTAAACCAATATCACTTGTAAATCATTCTGAAAAAGCATTAATTTTGCCATTCCCACAAACATTATTAAAAACTTGAACAGCATGGTTAAAGGTAGATTAATAGCAAACGCTGCAGGTGTGGTATTCCTCGCTCTCGCAGCCGCAGCAACGCCAATTGACGCCGAAGCACAGGGTTTATTGAAAAAAATTGTCAAAAACGCAGGTGCCGCAATAAAAAAAGAGGTACAGAAAGACCTGAAATCGAAAGGTCAGGATATTATCAATGGTTCCGGCCAAACATCAACACCGGCCACAAACGGGCAACCGGGACGAACCGTAGGCGACCGTCAGAGCGACAACGTAACATCGGGAACATCCTACAAACGTACGACTCAAACAAATGAGAACTATTCATTCAACGCCGTACCCGACGAAGATGAATACGTGCGTCCGAACTATGCTGCCGGCCTGCACATGGGAACATTCCACTCTTCATACGCCAATCTGCGCCACAACTATTGCGCATCACCAACCACAACGTCTAAAACCGTACATCTGGTACTTGAAGATGAAGATCCCTATTTCAGCGATTTCCATGATGGACTGGCCTACGTATATGCCAATGGCAATGCTTTCTATATAAACAAGGATGGACAGAAAGTAGGAGACTCCAACGCCATAGAAAGTGACGAGACATTGATGCCCAGATACGACAATGGGGTGGTGTTGGAACGTCCGGGACTACGGTCGCCCAAACAATCCGTCATCCTACGCGACTATCAAGGTAACATCATAAAGGAATTCAACACACGCTATTGCTCCAACATGGTGGATGGCATCGGCATAGTGATAATTCCGGGGAATGGCCTGCTACAGCCAAGCGAGCTGCGCTACATCGACACGAAAGGAAATTTTGTGTTCGACAATCTCAAGACCTCCATACAATCCACCCTGATAGCAGAATCAACACTTGAGGCTCTGATGCGCAAATCGAGCGAAGGTCTGACCGCTTACGCTACATACGACAAAAAACTCGACGGCTGGCTATGGGGCTTCCGCGACAGTTCCGGGCACACCGTGATCACACCACAATTTGCTGCTGTCAAGGATTTCCACGACGGAGTAGCAGCGGTGCTGATCATTGACTCAACAAGCCGGTCAGTAAAATGGGGATTCATAGACAAGACCGGTAAACAGATCATCCCACCTACATTCACAAAAATGCCTTCGGACTTTGACAGCGGACTGGCAAAGGTAGAGACTGTCAACGGAGATGCCTATATAATCGACAAGACAGGCAAAAAGATAAAGGGTCCGGTGGGACGAGGTGGATATGAACAGGAGGGTGGTTATATCTACATCTCTCCATTCATGAACGGATACGCACTGGCAGAGATCGCGACCGACTATGATGGCGACCTCAAGGGCGATTTCTATATTGTCGACACAAATTTCCAACCCAAAAGTTGGGTAGACAGCAGAGCTATGTCCATAGAGCTGTATTCAAAAACGCCACCGGTTACCGTTTCAGACGGGATGCTCTACATTATCTGTTCCGGCGGATCTGGCCCACACGGAGTTGCCTGTCTCGATCCGGTGACCCTTGACGTAAAGACCATACACATGGAGAATCCGTTCATCGACGGACTCAGTCGCGTAAACAAAAGCGGCAAAGGCTACGTCAACAAAAAAAATGAGTTTGTGATCAAATTCGAACGCAATGAATTTTAATCCACCTAAAAAAATAAAATCGTTATGAAACTCTACAAACATATATCCATATTTGCATTGGTTCTCGCAATGGCAACCACAATGATATTGACATCAAACGCCAATGCACAGACTTCACGGTCAGCCGGTAACGGTTCAGGAAAGATCGGCGATATCAACTTCAACAACGTGACCCTCGACAACCCGATGTTCCGTCTGGGCGAAGCCGGATTGCTGCTCGATAATGGCGGCATGAGCATAGAAGGACAGATCGGGATCAGCACAACCGGCTACCGGGGGCGCCGGCTGGTATGTATGGTCGAACCTATCATCGAAGGTAGCTATATGGAAGATAATATTGGTCAATGCACCGCCATATATGCCTTTACCCCAACCGCCGCTCAATTCTCAGGGAATCTTTCGATAGCCATACCATACTCATGGCTCGGAATGGATCTCCGCAGAAACAGCAAGATCACCGAACCCAAGAATCTACAGATCCAGGTCACCCTCGTTGACTGGAAATCTGAGAAAGTGCTTGACACCAACACATTCGACATCACTGCCGACAAAATGCAGTTCGATGGCAACAATGTGCCTATGAACATGCTCTCGTCGTTGTTCGGAGGCGGCGTTGACGGCGATGTAGTACACACATGTACAGCTTGCGACGGTACAGGAGTGTGCAACAGCTGCTATGGCGACGCATATCTCGATCCGTCGACATGCCGCAAATGTGCGACCAATCCCGGAGTATGCCGAAGATGCAAAGGAAAAGGGAAAGAGGGCGCGGAACTACAGGAGAGCGGAGGCCTTTTCGATCTGTTTTTCTAACAGACCGAGAGCCGGATTTGCCGGGATGATGGAAAATCTGTAACTTTGCAGCCGGAAAATATCTTAACTCATCAACATGCAACTGTCAACCCTCACAGCCATTTCTCCTATCGACGGCCGCTACCGCGGAAAGTGCGAGAAACTCGATCTTTATTTTTCTGAATTTGCACTTATCCGCTATCGCGTAAGAGTCGAGGTGGAATATTTCATCGCCCTGTGCGAAATACCCCTGCCACAGCTCAAGGGTGTTGATCCCTCCAAATTCGAAGCCCTCCGCGCTATCTACCGCGACTTTTCGCTTGCAGATGCCGAGCGCATCAAGGAGATCGAATCGGTCACCAACCACGATGTAAAAGCCGTTGAATACTTCCTCAAGGAGCAATTCGATGCCATGGGACTTGAAGCATTCAAGGAATTCATCCACTTCGGACTGACCTCACAGGACATCAACAACACGTCCGTGCCGATGTCGATCCGCGAGGCTCTCAACGAAGTATATCTGCCGGAACTTGACAAACTGATGGCTCGGCTCGACGCAATGGCTTCGGAATGGGCCGACGTTGCGATGCTTGCACGTACCCACGGACAGCCGGCCTCCCCAACCCGTCTGGGCAAAGAGATAGGCGTGTTCGCCTACCGTCTCCACACACAGGCAGAGATTCTGCGAGGCGCAACAGTAAGTGGCAAATTCGGTGGAGCGACAGGCAATTTCAACGCTCACCACGTTGCATTCCCGTCGATCGACTGGGCCGATTTCGCCGGCCGATTCCTCAAAGATCGTCTCGGCATAGAACGTGAGAGCCTGACTACACAGATCTCCAACTACGACAATCTCGCAGCCATTTTCGACGCAATGCGCCGCATCAACACCATAATGATCGACCTTGATCGTGACATCTGGCAATACATCTCGATGGACTACTTCAAACAGCGCATCAAAGCCGGAGAAGTCGGTTCATCGGCCATGCCCCATAAAGTCAACCCGATCGACTTCGAGAACTCGGAAGGCAACCTTGGCATCGCCAATGCCATATTGGCTCATCTGGCTCAAAAACTTCCCGTGTCGCGTCTGCAACGCGACCTGACCGACTCCACCGTACTCCGCAACGTCGGCGTTCCGATGGGTCACATGATGATCGCTCTTGCAAGCACCCTCAAGGGTCTTGACAAACTGATCCTCAACGAACAGGCTCTGAGCAACGATCTGGATCGCATGTGGAATGTAGTGGCAGAAGGTATCCAGACCATCCTGCGTCGCGAAGGCTATCCTCACCCCTACGAGACTCTCAAGCAGCTCACCCGAGTGAACTCCACCGTAACCGAACAGAGCATCGCCGAGTTTATCGACACGCTGGAAGTCTCACCCGAAGTGAAAGCAGAGCTTAAAGCCCTCTCTCCCCACAACTACACCGGAATCTGATAAACATCCAATTTCCCCATAATCAGGCGGCGCGTCATCGTGATTGATGATGCGTCGTCGCTTTTAATCCCGTCCTGATCGTGCGAAACTGGAAAGAGCCTACGCAATTCAATCAATTTGAACAGAATTAAAATCCGGGGCGAGGATCGCAAAGATCTTCGCCCCGGATTTATTCGTATCGGGTTATACGTGTTTGTACCGGTTATTCTGCTGCGAGAGGCGACGGCTCTGTATATGTGCGTGCGCCGAGTTCCTGATCGAGCATGTACTGACCCATTCCGTCATTGCCGATCAAAGAGTATTTATCGATGAGCTGACGGCAGTTGTCCTCTTCTTCAACCTGCTCTGTCACGAACCAGTTCAGACGGTCGCGTGTAGCATAGTCGTGCTCCTGCTCTGCAGTTGCATAGAGATTGTTGATCAGGGCTGTCACTTTCTGTTCGTGTTCGAGAGTAGCCTTGAAAGCGTCGAGGGGCGATTCCCAGGTAGTGGGAACGGCATCAATAGCTTTCAGCGTAACGCGGCCACCGCGCTGGTTGAGATAGTTGATGAAGATCTGGGCATGCGCCTGTTCTTCCTGAAACTGGATCTTGAACCAGTTGGCAACACCTGAGCGGCCTTCTGCCTCGAAGTGCATGGCCATTGAGAGATAGAGATAAGCCGACCAGAATTCGGCATTGATCTGCGCGTTGATAGCGTCTTGTACTTTGTTGCTGATCATCTTTATATGAGTTAAGAAGTAATATTATCTTTTGTTGTTTCCACCTTTACGGCCACCACGCTGACGTTCCTGTTCGCGAAGCATTGCCTGCTGTTTGCGCTGTGCCTCTTCCAGACGTGCCATGAAACCGCTTTTCTTTTTGGGCTTGGATGCATTGGCACGCATTGCAGCACGCACCTTGTTCTCATCGACGATGCGACGGAACACGTAGGTCTGCACAATGGTGATCAGGAGTGAGAGCAGATAGTAGTAGCTCAAGCCGGATGCATAGTTATTGAAGAACACGAGGAACATCACCGGCATCAGATACATCATCCATTTCATACCCGGCATCTGATTGCCGCCGGGCTGGTTCTGCAGATTGATCCTGGTGTAGATGATATTGACAGCGGTCATCAACAGACAGAACAAGCTGAGGTTAGATCCGAGGAACGGAATGGCAAAAGGAAGATGGATCACGAAATCCGGAGCCGAAAGGTCGGCGGCCCAAAGGAACGATTCGCCACGAAGCTCAATAGCCGACGGGAAAAAGCGGAACATGGCAATAAGGATCGGAAGCTGAAGCAGCATAGGCAGACAGCCTGACATCGGGTTGGCTCCGGCACGTGAGTACAAAGCCATAGTCTCCTGCTGGCGACGCATCGCATTCTCTTTTCCGGGATATTTATCGTTGATCTCCTTGATTTCCGGAGCAAGCACACGCATCTTGGCCTGTGACATGTAGCTCTTATATGTGAACGGGAAGAGAATAAGCTTGATGAAGATAGTGAGCAGCAGGATTATGATACCATAGTTTGCGATATATTTGCCAAGGAAGTCAAACACGGGGATCACGATCCACGTGTTGATCCAACGGAAGAGAGGCCAGCCGAGAGGCAGCAGCTTGGTCAGCTTGAGATCCTTCTCCGGGAGAATGTTGTCGGACAAATCAGACAGCAACGGATACGAGTTGGGACCGATGAAGAAAGTGAACGATGCCGGCATCTCAAGCGCGGAAGAATAGTTCATACGGGAGTCAAACGACATATCCTTGAGGAAATGCTCATTGTCCTTGAGTATGGTCGATGACATACGAGCACTGTTAAAGCCCTCGTCGGCAACAAGCAGCGACGTGAAGAACTGGTTCTTGAACGCCACCCATTGCAGCGGATCCTTGATATCTTCGGTGGCATCGGAATGCTCGTTAAGATTATCCACATCGCCGCCGGCGGTCATATAATATATGGCACTGTTGTCGGATTCGAACACACGCCCGACTTCATTTCGGGCCATACGTTGCTTCCATACAAAGTCCATGCCCGACACTGAAACCGGAATGATATTGGTCATATCTTTCTGCACGAGTTCCATCCGGACTGTATAGGCATCCCCCTTGGGAAGGGTATAACGGATACCGAGCATCACGCCATCGCCTGGAGTAACACTCATCAGGACTGTTGAATCACTTTCCTGAATGGCATCGAAGTACAGATCGCGGGTATCGTACTGAACATTGTCGCCCTGAAGGACAAAGCCATACATATCGTCGCCGGGAGCTACGGGACACACCTGGCCGCCATCGTATTTATTGTATTTCTTATCAAGCAGCTCAGCCTTGCGGATCACACCGCCACGAGAGCTGATCGTAAGAGCCAGGACATCATTGCGGAGGGAGACGGTTGCGCTGTCACTGCCGGTGCGGAAGTTGTTGAATCCCTTGAAACGGGTCACATCGTCCACGGCCTGACGCAGCTCATTAACAGCCTGTGCGGCCACACTTTTGTCAATATTACCATAAGATGCATTGAAAACATCAGATGCCGGCACGACAGTTGAGCCCACCTTGATCTCGCCGCCAATACGTGCCGAAGAATCGGCAGATACCGTAAGGCGAACATTGCCTGAAGTCAGTGTGTAAAGACCGGTCAGTGTGTCAAGAACACCCTCCTGACGGATCGTGGCGGCATACTGCTGACGCTGGGCTGCTGTCACGGAATCGATCGTGATCGGTTGGCCCTGATCAGTCTTGTTTTCAGCTGCCATCTGCTCCTGCTGAGCACGACGCGCGGCCTCGATCTGTTCGGGAGTAGGTTTGTTGAGGTACATGAACACCATGATCACGGCACCCATGAGCAAAAGTCCGAGTAATGTGTTTTTATTCATACGGGGATTTTCAATATCTGTTTTTAATTATTTATTTTCTTTTTAATTGCGTTCGTCGGCATAGGCCACAGCCGCACGGACAAACGACATGAACAAAGGATTAGGCGACAGCACGGTACTACTGTATTCCGGATGATACTGGGTACCCACAAACCATCTCTTTCCCGGGATCTCCACAACCTCGACAAGATGTGTTGCAGGATTTTCGCCCACGCATTTCATTCCGGCATTCTCAAACGCCTGACGATAGTCATTATTGAATTCAAAGCGATGGCGGTGGCGTTCGCTGACCAGAGTCTTGCCATAAGCCTTGGCGGCAGTGCTATCGGGCTGCAGAGTGCAGTCGTAGGCACCAAGACGCATTGTCCCTCCCATATTATGGATACTTTTCTGTTCCTCCATCAGGTCGATGACGTTGTGGGGTGTCGAGGGATTCATCTCCGTTGAGTTGGCATCGCCAAGGCCGAGCACATCACGGGCGAACTCTATGACCATACATTGCATTCCGAGGCAGATTCCAAACGTAGGCACATCATGCTCGCGACACCATCTGAGCGCCACAAACTTGCCCTCTATACCACGTTGTCCAAATCCCGGTGCAATGACCACTCCGTCCATTCCGCCAAGCAACTCATCGGCATTACTGTCGAAAAGCTTCTCACTGTGGATATAAACCAGACGTAACTTGCGGTCATTGTAGGTCGCGGCATGAAACAGAGCCTCGTTGATCGATTTATAGGCATCCTGCAACTCCACATACTTACCAACAAGTCCTATCGTCACTTCTTTTTCAGCCGATTTCATTTTGTCGAGGAAATCGAACCACGGAGCCATGTGCGGCTCTCCCTGCGGCTGAACAGCCATTTTGCGCAAAACTATCTCATCAAGATGCTGCTCATGCATAGCCACCGGGACTTCATAGATCGACGGGCGGTCGATACTCTGGATAACAGCCTCGGGAGCCACGTTACAGAACTGTGCTATCTTGCGACGCATTGCCACAGGAATATCAAGTTCCGTGCGAAGAACCAGCACATCGGGTTGGATGCCCAATTGCTGCAACTGTTTCACAGAATGCTGTGTCGGCTTCGTTTTCAGTTCTTTCGCAGCCTTGAGATATGGAACATAGGTCAGATGCACGCAAAGGCTATCGGTTCCAAGCTCCCATCGCAACTGACGTACAGCTTCAAGGAATGGCAGCGATTCAATGTCGCCTACCGTACCGCCAATCTCTGTTATGATAAAATCATAATCGCCGGTATTGCCGAGAATCTTGACATTTCGTTTGATCTCGTCGGTGATATGCGGAATGATCTGCACTGTCTTGCCGAGATAGTCGCCACGACGTTCCTTGTCTATGACACTTTGGTAGATACGTCCGGTTGTGACATTATTGGCACGCGTGGTCGGCACATTCGTGAAGCGTTCATAGTGTCCGAGATCCAGATCGGCCTCATGCCCGTCGACAGTCACGTAGCATTCGCCATGTTCATAAGGATTGAGCGTACCCGGATCGATATTAATGTAGGGATCAAACTTCTGGATTGTCACTCTGTAGCCACGAGCCTTCAAAAGACAAGCAAGAGATGCGGAAATGATTCCTTTTCCCAACGACGAGACTACGCCACCCGTCACGAAAATATACTTGGATTCCACGCTTTGAATAATTTAGTTTTTAACAACTTGCAAAAGTACAAAATTTTCAAGATTATCTATCCAAGCTTTCCGACTTTATTTTCTGAAACTTTCACCGCTCGCGTACAAGTCAGTATAAACCATTGATAATAAAAAACAAAAAAGAGATGTTTCACAACATCTCTTTCCCTTTAAACCTTTATCTTAATCTAATACTATGAAAAACACACATGCAAATGTAAGATTATTTTTTGAATAAAATTACACATCAGCAGGTCATTTAACAATATTTTAACTTAATTATTCAAACGCCGATAGATTCTTGGAGATTGTCCGTCACAATTCATTAACGCCAAAAGCAAAGAGTCCATTCATGTGAATCATTATTTTTTTTGTAATTTTGCCACGTAAAACAAACCTGTATAAAATTATTGTGTAATGATTGATCTCCTGATATGTGTCGCACTCGGAATTGGGCTTTACGCCGGATATCGGAAAGGGGCGGTCAGACAACTCGGATCGCTTGTGGCATTGTTTGCCGCCATACTCGCATGCCATCTGTTTGGTGACACCGTAGCAGGATGGACTGCCTCATTAATGGGAGTCAACTCCTCAGACATGCTTGCCCGTGAGGAATACCTTGGCGCTGCATTGATCGGCAACATCGTGCTGTTTGTAATAGTATGGTGGGGTGCCGGAATGCTGACAAATCTGCTGCACGATTTAGTCAAAGCCATCTGTCTTGGCGGCATAAACAGCCTTATAGGTGCAGTTTTAATGGCTTTGAAAGTGCTTGTTGCCGTCAGTATCCTGCTGAACCTGTGGCTTTTCAAGAACCCGGACAGCAAGACAATCAACGATGGTGGCCCGATAACGCAGATAACCACCGGCATAGCTCCGGCACTGATGGGCATAGTCCGCGATAACTTTTAACTCCGGTAATTGTTTATCATAACAAATATTCATTCAACTAAAAAAACACGCTTCTATATATAATGAGTGACTCCAACAAAACAACACCCGGAACGCAGAGCTGTCCGGCCGGAAAGGATGCCGGTGTGATACGCGACGTGACACAGGGTGACTACAAATATGGCTTCACAACCGATATCGAGACCGAAATCATTCCTCGCGGACTGAACGAGGATGTGGTGCGCCTCATATCAAGCCGCAAAGGCGAACCGGAATGGCTTCTTGAATTCCGCTTGAAAGCATTCCGCCACTGGCTGACATTAACCCCACCCAAATGGGCTCATCTCGACATACCGGAAATAGACTTTCAGGCGATAAGCTACTACGCCGCTCCGAAAACAAAAGAAGGCCCTAAGAGCCTCGACGAAGTTGATCCGGAACTGATCGACACATTCAACAAGCTCGGCATTCCTCTTGAAGAACAGAAACAGCTTTCAGGCATGGCTGTCGACGCCGTGATGGACTCGGTCAGCGTCAAGACTACCCACCGCGAGAAACTCGCTGAGCTCGGCGTTATCTTCTGCTCGATATCAGAAGCAGCCCGGACATCAGCGTCTTTATACTGTCCGCTGGCTTTTGCCGATAACAATACGGCAACTTTTCTTTTTGCCCTGGTCACAACGGCCGCTGCATTCCTCGATTTAGAAGCACGCTGGAGTTGATTGGCAATTTCCCTGGAGTTATAATTCAACTTCTTCTTGGGCCTTTGAACCTTTCTTTTCATTTTCTGCATCATGGCCAACTGACTTGCCGCACTGTTTGTGCTTGCTGTCTTTGCCGAAAAACCAGTTGGGATTCCATTCATCCCTCCATTTGCCGCCATACTCATATCTCATTTCCTCCCTGAAACTTTTTATGATTCCGTTCATGTATTTTTAACTGTGACCGCCATTATCAGACAATACGATCTTTGTATGTTACATCGGCAGAAATGCATAGATTGATAACCAAAATGCAAAGTAAATTTCTCATTTTTTAATCTGTTTTTATCAGAACATGTTAAAAAAATCATTCTTGTCATATAGATCTATGTCAATACCTTAGACAAAAAACGAGCTGTTGAAAAAGCCCCTCTTTTAAAAGCCGAAAAGTTACACCACCTTTCTATATACTCAAAAATTGCCCTGCGGGCCTCTTTTGAATCCGGATAGGCTTGTAGATAAATTTCTTCCTTCTATAATATAGAATGGAACGATTACAAATCCCCCCCCAAATGCGAAACTGATCTGTCGGAAAGCATTTTTCAAAAACGCCCTGGCACTGCATCCGACCAGGAATTGAAATTTGGAGACGCCTGCTTTGTACCGCAAAATTTCCACGACAATACGGTGGTATCGTCTAGAAATTTTAACGACGCAATGGTGCGAAGCAAATGATTCCAAACTTCAATTCCTGGCCGGATGCAGCGCTAGATTCGTTAACCATCCCCCAAATACCGTAATGCACAAAAAATTATACACGTCCTCACTCACCAGACTGCAGCTCTTCCACCGAAAACCCCGCGCCAAGAAGCGCCTCTTTTGCCGCCTGCGTGTTCCTATACCCGTGTATTTCAAGATACCCGCCCCGCACCCGGCATACGGAGCCGAATACCTGCTCCATCTGTTCCTTATCCATACAGACAATCCCCTCCGGCTCCTCCAAAATGCCGAACACCTTGCCCGGGCGCTCCTTCCCCGTTTCATCCACCACCGTAATCCGAAGTTTCGGATACCCGGCAATCCAGGCTTCCACCTGCCCCTTCGTCGGGCCATACCCGTTCTGATCCGAAAACGCCGCAAAGCTGTCCTTCCCCAAAAACAGAGCCGCCGTATCCCCAAGCCTCACCGTATCCTCCGCATCCTTCCACCGCAGAGGAAACTCGTCCAGACAAACTCCTTTTAATTCCGTCTCAAGCGAATACCCCTCCAACTTCAGCGTTACATCCGCCGAAGCCGAAGGCAAAAACTGCCGGATCCCCAAAAAATTTGCAAACTCACCCACCACCGCCTGCGTCAGCTTCGACTGGGACCAAACCAGAAAACCATACGACCTCTGCTCCGACTGCCAAAAATCAAATCGTCCCTTCGCATACACAAACAAAAGCAGCGCCGCCCCAATCACCACAATATCCCTATACCGGTTTCGTTCCCTCATACACCGTACCCCTCCTCTGATAATATTTCATACGTAAATACAGCCATATAATGATCAAAACCAGCAAAAGAACAACAAAAAAAACAATCGTAATCCACCACTGATTCGTCTCCTCCTTCCGGTTATCCACCTTAAGCTCCACCGTTTCCGGCTTTTGGATTGCAGTATGGAACGAAAACTCCTGCTGCGTCACATTCCCTTTCTCATCCTCAAAAGAAAAATAAACCCGGGCGGCCGTATCCCCGTACTTTTCCCTGCCGTCCTCCGCAAAATTCCCGGCCGCATCCATATCCAAAGTTCCCGCAAACACCCGGATTTCCCCGTCCGCCGACGTCCCCGGTTCCACATTCCCCAAAAACATTTCCCCTTCGGGAAACAGCCCCGCCGCCTCCATACGCACCCTTGCATTATAAAGAACGGCAAGCCCGGTATTCTGGACCTGAAACGAAAGCGTGCCCGTATCCGACTCATAAATAAGTTCCGGAA
>OFFH01000196.1_pt1 | contig 52497 bp, 53 predicted proteins | sample 1521341 | NCBI WGS metagenome assembly OFFH01 (sample SAMEA3504108, study PRJEB24116) | mouse gut metagenome | biome: mouse gut; feature: mouse-associated habitat; material: faeces | place: Denmark | collected 2011 | reverse complement strand
AACCCTTCCGCAGATTTTTCAACTGGTTTGTAAATTTTCTAAATATTCTGTTTTTTCAGAAAAGTAAACTGCCACAGCAAAAGTTGTGTTAAAATAATTTTTTTAAAACAGCCGCACATTTCACCGCTCTTATCCGTTAAACCTTTAAAAGGAGATTTCACAGTGCATGGACATTGAAGAACAGTATGACAAAATATACCGCTATTGCTACTTTAAGCTCTATGACAGGCATTTGGCGCAGGATGTCACGCAGGAAACCTTTCTTCGCTTTTATAGACGGGATCTGTGTCTTAGCAGGGATGGAGAGCTGCCCTATTTATATACCACCGCCAAAAACCTGTGTGTGGATATGCTGCGGAAAAGTCCGCTGAGCAGTCTGGAAGATATGGATGCCGAGCCGGCATATGATCCTTCCGAAAATTGGGTGGATCGCCTGGCCCTGCGCTCTTTACTTGCAAAGCTGCCGCCCCAGGAACAGGAGTTGTTATTTCTGCGATATGCCAACGAACTGCCTTTCGCCTCCATATGCCAAATTACAGGGCTGTCCCGTTTTGCCATCCACCGCAGACTGTCAAAAGCCTTAAAATGGCTGAGAGAAGAATTAAAAAAGGAGGGATTTTCCCAATGAATTTTCATTGGAAACAGGATTTGAAACAGAAAATCAAGAAGGTCTTCGAGGCCCCGGCACCCCAACGGCAGAAAAAAGAAAATTTTATAAGATCTCTTCCCAAATCCAGAATCAGCACATGGCAGTTTATGCTCACCCAGGTTACTTATCTCAGAAAGCGGGCGCTGGTTCTCTCCCTGCTGCTTCTGTTTCCCGCCATACAAGGGGCTTATGTGATTCAGCAAAACACCCTGTGGATTGTGTCGTCCTTTATTCCGTTTCTGGGCTTGCTGGCCGTCACAGAGTGCACGCGCTCCCCAGTGTACGGAATGGAAGAATTTGAAATGTCCACACGGTTTTCGCTGAAAAATGTCATGCTTGCACGAATGAGTATACTGGGAATGCTGGATTTTCTTGAGCTGATCTGCCTTGCCCCTCTATGCTGTATCGGCAATCAGATCTCCCTGCTCCAGACGGGAGTATACCTCCTTGTGCCATACCTGCTGACCCTCAACATCAGCCTGTGGCTCACCCGCTGTATCCGTGGAAAGGATGCGCTCTATGGCTGTGTCAGCGCCGCGGTGCTGGTCAGCGCGGCAAACTGGGGACTGCACTTTATTGCCGATTTTATCTATCAGTTTTCCTACATTCACTGGTGGGTGATCCTGGCCGTTCTCCTGATTGTCAGAATGGCGCAGGAGATTTATCATATTATCAAAAAGACGGAGGACTTTGTATGGAACTAATCATAGACAGAGTGTCAAAGCAGTACAAGAACAACATTGCTGTTGACCGTATTTCCCTAAAACTGCAAAAAGGCGTCTACGGACTGCTTGGGGCCAACGGCGCGGGAAAAACCACCCTCATGAGAATGATCTGCGGCATTTTAACCCCCACAAGCGGCGCCATCTCTTTCGACGGAATGGATGTAAGCCAGGAGGAATACCGCTCTGTTCTGGGGTATCTGCCCCAGGACTTCGGCTATTATCCGGAATTTTCAGGGTTGGATTTCCTCCTGTATATGGGATCCCTAAAAGGCATGGGAAAGGCACAGGCCCTGGGAAAAGCAAGGGAACTTCTGCAGCTGGTGTCCCTGCAGGATGTGGCCAAAAAGAAAATCAAAACCTACTCCGGGGGCATGAAACAGAGACTGGGAATTGCACAGGCTCTTCTGAATGAGCCGAAACTGCTGGTCCTGGACGAACCCACCGCAGGGCTTGACCCAAAAGAGCGGGTGCGGTTCCGCAATCTGATCCAGGACTGGGGCCAGGAGAATATTGTCCTGCTTTCCACACATATTGTCTCCGACATTGAGCACATAGCACAGGATATCATTATGATGAAGGGCGGACAGATGATCTACCGGGGCCCCTGGGACGAGACCAGAGGAGATTTGGAAGACTTTTATCTGCAGCAGTTTGACGAGGAGGAGCAGAATGCATAGTTTGAGAACCCTTTATGGTTACGAGTTAAAAAAGATATGGAAACGGAAAATTGTCCGAATCACGCTGCTGGTATGCCTGGCCGCGGTGTTCATATCGGTCACAGGTCCGGCGATGGGTTCCCATTACGTGGACAATGAGAAAGCGGACAGCAAGTATCACATATTTCTGGCGGACAGAGAGTACAACAGACAGCTAAGCGGCAGGGAAATCGACCAGACTCTTCTGGAAGAAATGTCAGATGCCTATGGCAGGATCCCTTCTTCGGCGGAAAGATACACCCTCACCGAGGAATACCAGAAATACCCGCCCCTACAACGCCATTTTCAGTTTTGTAGGAGATATGACGGATATGACCATCTCCGAGACAAGGCAGTGGATCCCGGACCTGCAGGATCTGTATGCCAGAAGGATGGTTATGCTGGAGGCCCACTGGACCTCCGAAAATTTATCTGAAGGAGAAAAAGAGTTCTGGCGGCAGAAAGAGGCAGCGCTGAAAACCCCCTTTGTCTATCAAAATGCAGACGGCTATTACAGGCTGTTCTCCGCCGTCCCCACCATGGGGCTCCTGGCACTGCTGTCCATATCCATCTGTCTTGCAGGAGTGTTTGCAGAGGAACATGCCAGAAAGACAGACCAGCTGATTCTCTGCAGCGCCCGGGGGAAAAGCGCGGTCTACTGGGCGAAAATCCTTGCCGGAGCCAGTTTTTCCGCCGGCATATCCCTGCTTCTGATGACACTGGGCTTGTTACTGACATATGCCCTGTATGGGTCGGAAGGCGCCGGCGCAATGTTTCAGCTGATATTTGCCCGGTATTCCTGTTCCCTCACAGTGGGACAGAGTGTATTGATTGTGTATGGCTGTATGATTGCCACCTCTGTCATCTTCAGCATCATGGTAATGCTGCTCTCAGAAATGCTCCGCAGCAGCATTGCCGCCCTTGCCGTCACATCAGGAATGCTCATGCTGTCCATGGTTTGTTCCATTCCATACCAGTACAGGATTTTCGCTCAGATATGGGATTTGCTTCCCAGCGCCTTCCTCACGCCGTGGAATATTTTTGATGTGCGTCTGATTTCCGTTTTCGGCCACCACTTTACCGCCTGGCAGGCTGTACCCGTCCTTTATCTCCTTGCAGGCGGGATAATCGCCGCAGCGGGAAAGCCGATATACCGACGTTTTCAAGTGTCGGGGAGATAAGGCCAAACAGTTCAGCGGAAGCTGTGAGACAAAAACTCCCACAGCTTCCGCTTTGTCCTGACTCGGAAGAATTCGACGCTTTTACGGCTTACATGTTCTCCATAACCTCCTGGATCATGCCCCCCGGGAAACGCGCCGTATCCTGGGGAATTTTCAGCACCTGGCCCACGCTGAGAGCGTCGCCGGTGAGACCGTTCAGACGCTTGATGGCATCCACCGTGGTGCCGTATCTTCTGGAAAGCAGCCACAGGGTATCCCCGGAGCGGACTGTATACTCAAAGTAAGGTTCCGAAGCCCCTGCCGGTATCTTCAGCACCTGTCCGATATTCAGCACATCACTGGTAAGGCCGTTCAGGCTCTTGATGGCATCCACCGTGGTGCCGAATCTCCTGGAAAGCAGCCACAGGGTATCCCCGGCCTGAACCACATACTCCCTCTCTCCGGATCCTGCTCCCGGCCCCGGCAGGGGGATATTTCCGGCAATTCCCAGATAAACCGCATAGAGTGCCTTCCATGTGTCAGGCCCCACAATGCCATCCACCGAAAGCTGCATCCTCTGCTGGAAAGCTTTCACCGCCTGCCCTGTGGCGCTGCCAAAGATCCCGTCCTGGGAAACTTCAGGGATCTGAGGATAGAACTCCGAGGCCACATTCAGCAGATACTGAAGGGTGAGCACATCATTTCCCCGGGAACCCTGGCGCAGTACCGAGCTGGGGGGCACCGTTCCGATGCCGAGACTCTGTCCCTCACTGTCCAGCTCCGCCAGTCTGGCCACGGCAGTATAGATACTGGACAGCTTGTTCCATGTGGTCTTTCCCACGATCCCGTCCGCTGTGAGGCCGAAAATACTCTGGAACCTGGACACTGCGGCGCTGGTGCTGCTGCCAAACACCCCTGCTTCGTCCGTAATCACAGGAATGGCAGGATAATTCTTCCGAATCCTGTCCAGATAGGCCTGAATGGTCTGGACGTCAAGCCCCGTACTCCCCACCCGCAGAGGGGTTCCCGGATAGGAGGTCAGGATTCCGGTAATGCTGTCGGTCTGGGCGATTTCCACATCTCTGGGATAGTAGGTGCGCAGAATCTGCAGGGGCGTAAATCCCCTCTGGGCCAGGGACACGCTTCCCCACTGGGACAGTCCCTGGCAGACCACTGTGGATCCGTTGCAGAACGAGGTAAAGTAGGGTGCATTCCTCCCCTGTCTGCGGACATACTGGCTGAATATCTCGTCCACAATCCTGCTGATGGACTCATAAATGGTGCGCCCATGGACATAGGCCTGGTCATAGGCTGTGCTGTTTGTAATATCATAGGCATAGCCCCTGCTTCTGTACCCCATAATCCATACTCATTCGGGATTGAAGAAATTCATCCAGATTAATTTTAAAACGGATGTTTATATTGTCTTTTCTAATATCAATGCGTTCAATCAGCTTGTTTACCAGAACTCTCTTCCTGGAAACATCAGCGTTTTGGAAGATTTCTTTCCATGTGGGAAGTTTCCTGTGGATTTCCTCCCATTCCTTTACAGATACAGATGAATGTTCGAGTTCTGTTTTTATTTGCTTTATTTTATCCTGCTGTTCTTGTTCCTGTTTTTCATGAGTTCTGACAGCCGACATTAATTCTTCTATCGTAAGTGCGTAATTGCCTGTGATGGCTTCTGGAATTTTACTTTTCATAACAGTGATACCGTTTCTGATTTTATCCAGTTCCTTTTGTTCTTTTGCTAATTCGGATTCCTTTCTTCTTTTTTCCTCATTCTGTTTTTGATTGATTAACTGAAAAATATCTTCATTTTCCTGTAGTTTGTCAATATATTCCGATAATACTTCAAATACCACCGGGTCAACCTTATCCGCTCTAAATTGTTTCGTTTTGTCATGTGGAACACCCTGCCAGGCCTGATTGCATTTATAGATTGGTATTTTGCTTGTACGCCTTTCGCCTGTATCTTTTATCGTCCAGTAATTATATTTGCTTCCATTTACCATTTTACAGCCACAATAGCCGCAATGTAAGATATCAATCAGAGGAAGCATACCGTCGTTTCTGCTGATTACCGTAACATTCTGGTTTTCGAGTTTCTTTGTATACTTGCTAGCCCGTAAAGCCCGTTTATCCTGCACCTTGTTCCATGTGTCATCATCAATGATTCTGATGGTTTCATTTGGTTCTTTGGCTATAATCCAGTCTTTGCTGTCTAAATTCCGATATTTTCCATTGATTCTTTCTCTGCGTTTATATGCAGTACGGCCGGAATAAATCGGATTTGTCAAGATACTTGTAATGGTTTCCCCTCTCCAGTTCTTTTTATCGGGAGCAAGCTGTCTGTATTTTTCATTCTCATTTAATATTTTAGCAATTTTTACAGAACCAAACTCCATATTAAGGGATAAACGGTACATATATTTTACAATTTCAGCTTCATCTGGACATATCACCAATGTTTTCAATAACCGTCCGTGTTTACTCAATTCACCTGAATTTTCCAGCATATAACCGTAAGGAGCTTTTCCACCCATAAATTTTCCTCCGGCTACCAGTTTCTGGGCAGTATCTTTTACCCTCATACCTGTGTCAGAACTGCTTTTTTGAGCATTTCCATATCTTAAAGCTAACATGATCTGCCCCATTATATCATCAGGCTCCGGGGAAATGCAACCGTCTTTTACTGTGTATACATCAACTCCCAACATTTTCAATGCCATAATGTACTGCATCATCGGTATCATCTGACGTCCAAGACGGTCGTCTTTGTAGATAACTAATATGTCATATTCTTTGTTCTCTGCGTCTTTATAAGCTTCTTGCAGAGCAGTTCTGTCCTCGACAGAATTTTTATAGCCGCTGATGCCTCGTTCAAAGTATTCTTTTCCATCTAATTCCCAGTCTTCATGTTCTTGGATATAGTCAGATACAATTCCTCTTTGTGTCTTTAAATCCCCATCAGCGTCAAGTTGTTGTTCAGTACTTACCCTCAGTAGCGTTCTTACCCGAAATAACCTTCTTGCCTGTTTGTTTGCTGCCGTTTCCTTTTTAACCATGATATTTTTTCTCCTTTTCTTGTTTTTGTAGAATGACATCCAGGTATCCTTTCAGATTTCTGGTATATGCCGAGTGTTTTATGATTCGTTTTCGAGATACTCATTCAATATTCCGGCTAAGATATTTTTAACTTCTGATATAGCCGAATCATCTTGTGGGGAACATGGGAACTCCAAAGTAATTTTTATCCCGTCGTCCTCTGTTGTTAAATGTTCAAATGCCCGATTGTCCATAAACTTCTCCGAAGTTACCGTTTTCATAAGCATTTTATGATTGCAAAGGCTGTCTAATTCATGTGTAACCCCTGTCTGGTTTATACTTAACATACAGAACACCTCCCCCTGTCCGGCAACCATTTGCATATGGATGATAAATGGACTTTGATATTATAATTACTTTTTTCAGAGAAATAAAGATGTTGGATAGGTCTTGAAATTTTTAGTATAAGCATACCTGATACCTCCTTGTTTGTTTGGGATAATTTCTATAACCAGTTAGGCACAACAAACAATTTGGATTTCAGAGGCTTATTAGCAATTTTCAAGTCCAGATAAAAGACAAATTGCACAAAAAAATCACTTTAAAAACCTATTCCTAAGCTCTAAAGTGATTTTTCTATCCAATTTTTTGTGCATTTTTCACGAAATTAATCTTTTTTTATATCATGTTCCAAAAGTGATTCGTTTTGCTGAAAAAACGATTGATATTAACAATAGAACTTGATCTCGTCTGTTACGAAAAATCTCTTCCATGCAGAACAGATAAGAAAAAACTGCGCCGATATGAATACCATTAGCTGATTTAATTCTTTCTTTGGAATCTGACTTCCGTTACTTGCTACAATACAGCCGCCTTTTTTTGTCAGCCATATTTTTGTACTATTGGGGGATGGTTTTCCTTTCGATATATGTACATGGATTGGTTCACCATTCTCATTAGCCCAAAAGTAAATCTTATAACCGCTTACTGTGAATAAATTAGGCAATCTGGATTCCTCCCTCTGCCGCATACTGATACAGCAAATGCGCATTGCTTTGGAGTAATTGCTCAAACAGGGCAATTTCTTCATCCGAATACCCTTTTCTTTGAATCCATTTATATTCCGGGAGTTCACATCTTGCATAGTCGAAACCGTCCTCTGTCGGCCGTTCAAAATGAACGATTACTTTCTGTACATTATCTTCTTCTATAATCTGCGAGTGGACAATCTCGGTTTCATCAAACAGCATCATGTATGGATACATCATAGCTTTTACACTCCTTTCTTTGTTTTTATTATATCCCCATCTATTGCAAAATACAATCAGTATTTTCGACTGTATCATTAACAATCCACTGTTCTAAGCCTTATATCTTCCTGTAAATTATAGGTTGTCGGTATCTCTGTCCATTGATGGAAAACTTCTGGATTTGCTTTTAATATTGTACTTGCTTGGGAAAGCAATGGGTTATCACAGGTATCAACTACTTTTATCCTGTCAAGAGGAGCATGTGGGAAAAACATGTAATCTGTGAACCCCCAATCTGCTAAATGGCCAATATCCAGACCATTATGGTCTTCTGAAATATACAAGCATGGATGCGTGCGCTTATAATATCCATACTCCTGCAATGTCCATTCCAGATGTTCTTTTCCAAAATCTGTTTCAGCACAGTATACGGCATAAAGAGGTTTTCCCAAAGGCCGTGCATCTATATATAGAATATCCCCCGGCTGATAAGGAAGTTCAACATTGTATCCATAGCGCAGTTGCTCTGCGCTGTCATGCAGAAAATATTGCGCATCAGACATCATGATATATGTTTCCGGATTTCGACGGAACTTATGATAATCAGGGAATAGGCTTCTGGATGAATCCACGGAACAACACCAATCTATTCCCAATAGTTCACAATCTAAGGAAAAATAAGCATCATACATTCTGCACATAACATTATCAACCTTTGTATATTTTGTAACTTCCCAATATAATTTATCTTTTGCTGATTCTTTCATAGGTTCATCATTTTCCAAAAGACCGCTTGATTCCTCTCCGATGTACTTCATCAGATTTGGATTGAAACGTAAAAACAATTCGTAATTGTCATATCCTGATACCCAAAAACAATCTTTATTATCACGGCATTGCAATTTTACACCCAACACTGAAAATATAGGATTGTCAGGATTGTGCAATTCAAAAATATCAAAGCTGTCAAGGTCATAAAGCGCCGCTGATTTTGCTTTTTCGACGATTTCAATGTACTGTTCTAATGTGATGTTGCTTTTCATCTTATATCGTTCCAAAACATTTCCCTCTCTTATAAGTTTATATATCGCCCCAAGGAATCTGTATAATTTCAATCCCTTTTTCTTTTGCCATTGCAAGCGTTCTTTGTGTGCCGCCTTTTCTAACTATTTGATTATCATACACAGCAATTATCATATCACTGTTATCAACCATATATTTATCACGCTGAAAAAAAGCCGCTTTCCTACATTTTTCTGTAGTAACGACATGCGTCCAGTCGGCTTGCTTCTGTATATTCAGACAAGAAAAAGAGTTACTGTTATGAGATAAAAAGGGTAACGCAATTTCCAGATATATGTCAGGATTTCTATGTTTCTTTTCCAAAATAATTTGAGCAGTCCATGTATCTACCCCAAGAGCATTTCCGCATATAAATCTTCTTGCATTTAGAAGCAGGGCAGTATCGACCGCCTGTTCAATTCTATTCCGCAGAATATGAAAACGGATATCCTCTGTGTGATTGTTCCATGGAAAGGCATCCGGGCGATGTCCGGTAACACAGCAGGTTTTTCTTCTCATAGGCGTCTTTCCTAAACAGAATAAACGATTTCCCTGAAACTATCCTTATTTTTCAATGCTTCTTCTAATAATCCCTGTCTGGATAGGGAAACATAGACAGCCGCCGCTTCTGCCTGACAATTAATGGATTTCTGCGGATTAAATTCTATATCCGTGAAAGCGTTATATTCCATTAAGGGTTTTGTTAATTCCTCATGTAAATGTAAAGTGCTGATATAGAGCCAATTATAAAAACAGGTTTTAGGTTCAGTTTCAAATCGTTTTCCATCAAATTCAAAGGCAATGATTCTTCCGCTGTTTTTCAAGCGTTCATCTCTTTTTGCAACTTTTGATGGTACATCTAATAAATCTGTATATGGCCCGCCTTTTTCAAATATCTTTCCGGCTTGAAATGCGGATTCAACAGAAAATTCTTTTCCATTTTCTGATTTCATCATGAGATGGAACGCACTCAATTTTACACCAAGTTCATCTTCGGATTTACTGGATATTTCTAAAACTTTTTTCCCGGGATTTTCTTTTAAGTATGACTGATGCAGGCTGTTAATACATCTTCTTTTTTGCTTTTCAGAAAAGCCATTGAAAAATTCAAACTCAATATTTTCCCTGATACAATACTGGTTATCTAATGATACAACAAAAACAGGTCTGACTGCCATTAGTTCTCTCTCCTTATCAATTCTTCAAACAGTTTTTTGTACGTAGTCCCAGAAAGCCTGTGGTTTCCCTCTATTTCATGTATTTCGGCATTTTTAAGATAATTTTTTGTGAAATTGGAATCTAATACATCATCATCTTTTCCAAGAATTACAAAAGTACTGCAAGATGTTTCATAAATCCTTTTATGATAGGCAAGTTCTGTTAAGTCCTTTAATTCACGCAAAAATTCTTCTGGATATCCCGGTATCAATTCCCGAATGTATTTTATCGGCGGAATACAGGGATTGGTAAGCAGACATGAAATATTCAGTTTTGCACCCATTACATAAGCAAGAAATCCACCGAAAGAATTTCCTACGATAAAATCAGCATTTGTTATAGTGTATAATTCATCTATAACATTGTATGGAGAACACTTCTCATAAGCTATCAGCGGTGAACAAATCTCTGAAACAGGATATAACTCTGTTAAGATTCTGTAATTCGTATTTTCAGCAGTTCCATACAAACCATGTAAATTTAAAATCATCTATGCAAAAATCTCCTTTATCACAATAGAAAAACGCAAATCATACTTTCCATTGTTTTTCTAAATCGTATCTGTATAATCCATTTGTTTTAATCTTATCTAATTCTCCATCATCATCGAAAAATGCCCGTATTCCAGATGATTTTCTTCTAAAGCCCATACTTTCCAAAAGCCTACAGGATATTTCATTATCTGACAGCGTTTCAGCTTCTACCTGCATCCCCTTTATGCCTGTTAATGAACCTATAAAAAAATTATCTATAAAGGAAGTCAGCGCTTCTTTACAGAAACCACATCTTCTAAACTCTTTGAAGATATAAAACTCAAGGTCTCCACAGGCCGGATTATCTTCATGTGGCAAAATTCCCATATAACCTATCATTATTCCTGTGTCTTTAAAAAAATAGAATAATAAACAACGCCAGTACTATGAAAATCTATAGATTCTAATAGTTCATCCGAGTACGGCTGTCCATATTGAAAATAGAAATCATTCGTGAGCAGTAAATCCGAAATATAACTATCCAAATCTCGTGAATCTACGGATGGGAGTATGTATAATCTTTCAGTAGATATTGTACTTTCTGTAATTTTTTGTATCTTGTTGTTATACATTATACTTCTCCTTCATTGAGTAAAATATTTGTTTGCATTACAGTCGATATTTCTTTCAAAAAATAATCAGTAATAGATACCAGACTATGCCTTAGATAATCCGCTTCATTTTGCCAGTTCTTCAATGGTTCTTTCAATGAAACAGATAAAATCGTGCTTATATGGTGTCCAAAAATATCTATATCAGTTTCGGGAACAACATTCTTTGACTTCTGCAAAACAATCCTTTTTAACTCTGGATGCCGCAAAAGAAATTTTTCTGCCAGTTGTTTCAGTAATTTATCAGCCTTTCCGTAATGTATCATAGCTTTCTGTTCAGACGATTCAAACAGCCGAAGCGACATATGAGGATTATTATCATATGTTTCCAAACGCCAGCATAAATAGTAATTTATTTTACCGTCTGAGTTAATTCCCTCAATGAAAGGAAATTCTGTCCACGGGGATTCTCCGCCTGAATCATCCCCCTGTTGGATTTTAAAAGTATCAGAGTTCTGTTTCCACATAGATTCCGGATAGTATGAACGAAAGATATCACGCATAAAATTATATTGAGCGATACGGCTATGGGAAAGATTATCATTTAAGTAGTTTTCATAGTTCATTGCTTTTTTATATTGCCAATCTCTTTCTTCTAAAGTATCCAAAGCAATCCTTTCCCGGAGGCTGTCAATAAAGATATCTAAACTTCTATTGACATTTTCATATTTTCCTATAACAGACAAAAAAGATTCTTTGCTAATTTTACAGTCTGCCATAACATCATGATAAAAGTTACTGCAATAATAAGTATGGAAAAGAATCGTTCGGATTTTTACAGATTCATCAATCTCCAGAACTTTTTTACTACGCAACAGGCATTTGCGGTAATCTGTAACTTCATCCTCATACTGCATACTGCCTATCCTATGGTCGATTACTAAAACACGGTTCAGCCCCCGTAGATTTACAAGGATATCAATACCATCATCTTTCCATTGACAGACATCTATTTTCTGGCTATCTGTCAATTCATCTTCACCCATAAAGGCCAAGATGTCTTTGGCCATATAAAATAATGGATTCTTTGGCTCTGACTTATCATTATACCAAAGTAAGCACCAACAGAGAAAAGTATACTCTGTAGAACAATCTCCTGCAAATGTGAAAAAATTCTGTTCCATGATAAATTCCCCTTGTTTCAATCAACAGTTTTCTTGTTTAAATTTTCCAATGCATCAAATACTTTATGATATACTACTTGATTTGGATAGTATCTGTAATCGGCAAAGATAGAGATTCCCGTTTTATAGAAGTGTTCCAATATTGCCGCTGCACACGCAGAACTTCGGCTTTCCCCATATTCACACTGGCATATAATATCTAATCCATCTGCTTTTGCAGTATAAATAAATTCTGCCAGATCATCTGCTTCGGTAAAATAAGTATCATACGTCAGATTATATTTCGGCAGGACAGACAAATCAATGTCATGTACTGCAACTTGAAAGACACGGCTTGCCTTATCAGAATAATCTACAGGGATATAAGAATCATCCCGAAATGGAGTGGGCGGGTCATAAAAGCTGATAACCGCCGTATTTTTCGGAAAATCCGTCTGTAAAAGTTTTTCTACTGCTTTTCTGGAATAGATATTTACATTCATGTATTTCTCACCTTTCAACAATATTCAGATATTTGTATATAGTTGGATATGATAAGGAACAAAGCCGTGAAAGCTCCTTTTTATTAATTTCACCTTTCTTGTACTTTGGATAATGCTTGTAAAATATATGTGGGATGTTATTTTCGGTAGTGGCAGGTCTTCCAACTATCTTTCCTTTTGCTTTTGCGTGTTCCATTCCGCTTTTTACCCTCTGGCTTATCATGTTCCTTTCAAGTTCAGCAAAAACCCCCATCAATTTTAACATTCCCTCTGTCATGGGGTCAAGTTCCTTACTGCAATCTACAATGAATGTGCCAAGAACCAGTTTGATTTGTTTTTCTTTTGCAAGTTCTATAATGTCGCAGAGTTGTTTGGTGCTCCGGGTGATTCTGCTGACTTCTGTTGCGTAAATGGTATCACCCTCTTTTACAACATTCAGAAGCTTTGCTAATTCCGCACGGTTTATTTTTGTGCCGCTTTCATATTCCATATAGATTGTTTCATCCGTTGCACCCTGTTGTTTTAATTCCCTGACCTGCCTTGTAATATCCTGTAAATCTTCATTCGTGGAACATCTTGCATATCCATAAACCATAGCAGTCTCCTTTTTTGAATATCAAAACTTCATTTGTCTTGCCCTTGCCATGCAGGCTTGAAAAGCCCAGTCCAGACAATCCTGATAGATTCCGTTTGGTTCTACATAGTTTTCTTTCAGTTCCTTACGGACAGCGTTCTGAAATTCTATATATTCCTGATAACCCCAATTCTCAACAGGCTTTGTTTTTTCATGGGAATACCAATCCATCTGATAAGTATCTGGGATATCATGTATGACCGGAGCGCATTTTAAGCCTAAATCATACGGATATCTTCTCTTTTTAAGAGCGGCAGATTCTAATAGGGAACGGTTCACAGGAACATGAAAATATTTTCTTGTTTCTTTCACAGGCCAATATCCCGTTTCCATATTGGATTCAATAATTGTTAAATGTAACAAAGTAAAGTTCAGCCATTCCTGAGCGATTCCATATGTCCATGCGCTTGTTTTGCTATAAATCTGCATAATCAGTCCACATATTCCATGATGCATTGTATCAAATATTTCCTGACCGTTATCAGCTTCGTTTACTGCTTGCAGAAGATTTGGGATTTTATCAGAGAGAAAATGCTCTGTTTTTGATATCATGTTTCCCTGTCTGCTATCTTCTGTTCGGACAGGAAAAATCCCACGCCGACCGAAATCCAGAAAGGCTCCATGTATCACTTTCAGCATAATTTGTGTACTGTCATCTTTTTCATTAATGTTATAATGTTTATATAGCAGATATCCGTTTTCTCTGTTCATAGTGTTCTCCTTACAATTTTCTATTTTCATGAACTATAAATGAAATGGTGTGATTTATTTCATTTATAATTCTGATGGAGAATACTATATAATTCTAACTGTTTCTCCAATCAGAAAACTATAAATGAAAAGAGATGTTTGTTTTTATATCTGATTTTTTAGTATTGCTTCACACCGCATTGCTTTTTCACTATCACTTAAATTATCATTCAAAATAATTTCCATAATCGTTTTCTTTTTGGCCTGACGGAAAGGAACAATGTTCTTTTTCGCTTCATTATTCTGCGTAAGTTCTCTCTTTATGTTTTTTATTTCCTTGTAGTTTTTCCAACATAAATAAATGGCTGTTCCCACAAATACAACTGGCAAAATTGACGTAACAATAGAAATAATAATTATCCCTATACCATTTTGGATAGTGGCTAAAGGCATAAAAAGCAATGCTATTGGAATTGGAATGCCGCATACTCCTAACCAAATCCAGATAAACTTTAACCAACATTTTTTCTTTCTGTTTTTTAGAGCAGAATATTCATTGTCATACTGCTGTTTTATGTTTTCTATAGAAACATCTTCCGGGTCAATCTTTCCTTTAACAGAATCTTCCCGTTCATCAGATACTAAGCGGTTGCCTGATTTCATTTGAGTTCCAACAGGACCCCTAAAATTGCCCGAAACAAAACATTCATATTTTTGCCCGCTGAATTCATAAATAACATGGTAGACTGGGCAATACCATATCTGGCAAATTTCATCGGAATCGAATTCCATGTGCAAATCTGCATATGCCTGACCGGGAATTTTCCAGATGCACTCTTTCTTTGCCATTGACTTCGCTTTAGACAGTTCGGTATCAACATCATTTTCATTTAGCGGTTTCGATTGCCTGATTACCATTCCATCTTTAACCGCTTCTTGCGAATAAGGAATTTTCTGATTTTCTACTGAATCTGAATGAAAAATTATACTTGAAAATAAATCATCATCAGCATGATTTTCCAAATGCATGGGGAATGGATATTCCTTATCATGATAGTAAGTATGATTCCCCTTTATCTCACCGGAGTTTCTTTTCCGTCCGGTTTCCTTTTCATATGAGACATTTTCAGTAACAGGTACTGTTACTTCTCTAGGTTCCCAAGGCTTAGTAAGCGCATCTCCGGAATAACCTCTTGCAGTGGATGCGAAAGGATGCAATGCACCACTTTTCCATCTTTTAGCTTTTGTGTCATAATAATCAAATCCGGATTTTTCATGTTCCTTTCCGAAACGGTCAAAATAGTGAATCTGCTGTTCATAGTGTGTTTCCTGTTCCGTCCAACATTCTTTAAAAATACTGACTGCATTCCATTTAGCTGTATAACTGATTTCTAATCGTTCTACGGGATAATACTCCTTATCAATCGAAACAACGCGGCTATGGCAGATTGCTTCAACAGGTGTTGTCTCTTTTTCGCTTAGGTATCGAATTACCTCTTTCCAAACAGATGATTTTTGAACAGAAAACGGAATAACAAAGGCTTCTCTATTTTCAAAATTCATAGATTTTTTCCCTCCTTCGATTACTCACCAAAATAATATACTTCTTCCTCATACCTGTTACAAAGTCTGGTAAAAGCTGATTCAAAGTCAGACATTTCAACTTCGGTATAATCATGGATAAATTCTTCTACACAAATCATTCCATCTGTAAACCAGCGTTGGTGTTCCTCGTTATCTCCCATATAGGAAATTGACCTTAAAACGGCTTCTGTAAACTTTCCACAAGCATCAAATTCCCATTGTTTTATGTTGTCTGGATAATTATTAAGTGAAGAAAAAATTGCTAAACGGTCTGTCAGGGCAGTATCTGAACATGAAATCATACAATGTTTGATATGTGCCGTTAAATATTTCCATGTATCTAAAAATAACTTCTTAAAGATATCTAACGACATTCCCTTACAGGCTTCCAAATCATTCAACAACTGATCCCAATTATTTTTTAATTCTTCCCGGTCATTTTGAGCTTTCACCTTTTACCTCCTTCGGTTGTTTACAATCATAATATTTTCTATAAGCGATACCTTTCAGCAAGGAAATCTCTTGATATATTGATTATAATAAGTCCTCTGGGATGTACAAGGGCACTTAATAATTTTATAATATTTAGGTGTATGTCAGGATTTCATTTTCTGGCATGGTTTTTCCTGTCCTTTTCTGCAATAGTTCCGTATTACGCAATCACAGCATAACGGACGTTTGCTTGTGCAGATTTCCCCATAGCCTTTTGCACAATACGACCATAAAATATAATCTACTTCCGCAACATGCCTGTTTAAGATACCCGCAATTTCCCTGACAATTTCCATTGCTTCAAATACTGGAACAATTTCCTGTTCTGAACAGGCTAATATACTGTTTCCCAGTATCCGGCGGACATGTCTGTCAGGTTTAGCAAGGTCATAGCCGACATTCCGCAGATATTCCGCTGTCAGGGCTTCGCTCAATTGTTTCATCTTATTTTCACTGTCAGATTGTGAGAGTGTTTCTATCAGTGTTTGATAAGAGGAATCTTTCTCTATAAAACGCTTGTAGTAACTGTCAATACTTCCGAAAGTATCTTCCCATTGTTTTAATTTTCTGATATTATCAGGAATCAAACCTTTTAATTGATTATTAGTGCTTATGCCTGCCAATCTCTGTACTTTGATTTCCTCTTTCAGTGTTTCAACAGAACAGGAGAGCAGAGTATCGGCATCATAGTTTTGGAAAATTTTATCTATAGACAGGATTCTTCCTGTGCTTTCATCAATATCTTTCTCCACACGCTCCCATGAAATCCCCGAACTTAACATAGCGTATACCATGCCCCGGATGTGGTCGCTGATTGTAAAGTGTTTCCCCTGTTCCCTTTTTTCAATCTGCTTCTTTACGTGAGTGTTCTCCCACAATTTTTTCCCGTTCAGAACAGTTTTTAAATATTCCCCCATGATTTCTACTGATTCTGCGGTTCTTGCAATCGCTTCTTTGTTCATTTGTTTCTTTCTCCTTTTTCTGGCTGTTGATACTGTCTCGGACAGGAATGCTTCACTTCAATAAACAATTCCGGACTGACATTCAGCGCAAGACAGATAGCCCTTAAATCATCTGCATACAATGTACGTTTTCCATTTAAAATAGCATTGAATGTATTCTTTGGAATCCCTGCTTTTTCCGCAACGGCCACTTGTTTCAATCCATTTTCATCTATGTATGCACGAACTTTCTGATAAACAGACATATTCCGTATCTCCTTTTTCTATTTCTACTATAAGAATACTGCCGAAATAGTCAAGAGCACTTAATAATTTGGTAACATATTAACATTTTTGTAACATTTGATTTACCTGAAAATTTTATAAACATACCGCTTTTTATTCTCCTTTCACTTCCAGAATTTCATGATTTTTTACCATAATATCACAGTAATACTGTATTTTCAAGTTTAAAATCCAGTTTTTCATGATTTTTAACTTTACTTTTCAGATTCTGTGTGTATAATTAGAATAGAATAAAGGCAGGTGATGGAATTGAAGTATGAAATAGGCGGGCGAATCCGCAAATACCGTGAAGCATGTGGGATAAGCCAGGTACAGTTAGCTGAAAAGTTGGGGATAAGCAATAACAGGGTTTCAAATTGGGAACATGGAATCAACAGGCCGGATGCAGATATTCTTGCTGACATATGCAGAGCATTGGATATTTCCCCAAGTGAATTGTTGGATGTCCGTTTATCTTCTGATGAACTGAATGAAAAAGAACGGGAGATTATCCGGGCATACCGTTCAAAACCGGAATTACAGCCGGCAGTAGATATTTTACTGGGAATTTCCAGTGAATTATAATTTGTTATGGATACCTTATATATTTTTGAGAGTAGATTAAAGTAACTGTTTTTATCTTGTTCATAAAGATTCATGAAACCGTCAGGATATTTTGTGAAACAAGGTGCATCTAACCGAGATGGAAAAGAACAGTGTTACCTATATATTTATCCATATGGAAAAGAAAACAGGCTCAAAATGGAAGAGAACCTTTGAGAAAGGGTGTAGACCATGAAACATTTACAGGAAAAAACAGACGCTTCTAAAATCCCACGTTTAAACATATATCTGATTTGATTTACGCGGTCAATGAGGGAAATATCCTTGTATACATGGATATTGAACGTATGCCGTAAGGGTTCATGCAAACAGCTTGCTGTAGGGTATGGTACCAGGGTGAGAGAAATTTTTTTCAAACATCCAACTCCTTCTATATCTGCGTATGAAAATAGCCATTGAAATTCCATCAATGGCTATTTATTAAGTATCAATTTTCTGGCATGGTGGTGAATGGTAGAGAAAACATAAACTTTTGAAATTAAAATTCCAAATCATTTTCTGAAAAGTTATCTATCTCTCCACCATCCTCTACCATTGATGGAGGGGTAATGTAAGGCATACGGAATTGCTTTATTCTTACCCCATAATAAAAACCTCCTTTCGCATTGGTCTTATGTTTGTATCCGGCTTCAGTCATTGCTTTTTTAAATGCAGGGCAGCTTTTGACATGTTCACCTGTATTTATGCAGTAATCCTTATAATTATTATAGAGTTCACCTGCTTTTTCAGAATATGCACTGTCAGTTTCACAACACTCAAACAGATAATTTTGTATCCAATTATTTTCAGCCCGATATGTTTTAATTGCCTGTTTTACAATTTCCGGCTGTGATATTTTATAATCTGATTCTATGAATTTCTGCGCTCCCTGTATCATCCATGATAATACGGTGCCGCCGGAGTTTTGGAATAAGTATTCTGTATAATTTTTTATTTCCTCACTGTCATGAATAACAGCCTGAAAAGGAACAACAACCAGTCTGCGCCATGTTCCGTTATCCAATGCTTCGACAGATGGAAGATGGTTGGTACATAGAACAGTTGTATGTGTTGGTATAAATGAAAATGGATTTTTATATTTCTTCTCTGCATATATCATGTCTGTAGAACATAATTGTTTTAAAGAAGCTGTATCAAGCTGTCTGCCGTCTTCCAGTTCCGAAGCAATTACCAGACGTTTCCCACGCAGTTCAGCAAGTTCATTCTTTTTATTTATCCGGGAATTTTTTGTAAGTATCTCCGCTGATAGATTGCCGGAATAACTTCCCATAACCATAGAAAGCAGATTAAAAAACGTGCTTTTACCATTTTTCCCTGTACCGTAAGCAATAATAAGGTTCTCACAATATACCTTTCCGATCAGACACATTCCGGCGATATACTGTAAGTACTGTTTTAATGATTGATTATGATTGGTAATGGTTTCCAAAAAGTTCTGAAATAACTCTGCGTTTTGTAAATTGGGGCTTACCGTTGTTATCTTTGTACAATAATCTAAGGAATTGTGTTGATTTTGTGCTCCTGTCCGCAAGTCTATGATACCAGCAGGGGTATTTAATAAAAATCCGTTTTTGTCGAGTTTTTCTACATCAATTTCAACCATAGGCTGTGCTTCGGTTAAAACAGCAGTAATACGAGCAGTTTGGCGATGCTTCATAACAAACTTTCGATAATTTTCAGCATTCTTAATACTTCCTTTTACTATTTCCTGATTAGAAACATCATCATTTATGATTGCATTATTTTCTTCTTTTCTGGCTTCTGTCAGCAAAAAAGAAACCTCTCTTAATTGATGTGTTGTCAGAAGCTGTACAAAACGATGGATTTTGGTTTTACTTTCAACCCATACTTTACCATTGTAATAAAGATAGTCCGTTGCAGTAGAATAACGGACAACATCTTTAAATACCTTTACGAAGACATTCGTCTGTCCTAAATCCGTAAAATCATGTGGTTTCAATGTTTCTGCTTTAGAAAACAATTCGTATAATTCCGGCGGAAGATAATCAGGACTGTTCTCCGTTTTTTCATGATAATGTTTACAAACACTTTCCCAGATACTGATTAGTTCTGTTTCCTCCATAGGCGGTACACATTTTTTAATTTCGCTACAAAATGCGGAATATGCTTTATCAGATTCTCCCCAGCGTGTGACTACACGGGTTGCATAGTCAAAAAGTGTACTATGTCGTTTCCCATAAGGAATAATACTGTTATTTTCTGGAAAACTATTCTTATTAAATGATTCCTGAATATCTATTTCAACTGTTTCCATAAAATCTGACAATACAATATCTCCATCATAAAATTCTATCTGCGGGTTTTCAACACCAAAGAAAAAACGGGCAGAATCCTTTGCATTAGCATCAAATGCTGTAAAATAGACGCATACTTTATTTTTCAGTTTTTGATATTCCATGCTGTTTTGAATCAGCCTGTCAGGAAAATATACATGGAACTTCGGACGTGCCGCCTTTCCATCTTTTATTTTCATGTGGTTTCTTGAAAATACAATATAAAAACATACATTCGGAAACTGCTCCTTAACATCAACAGGATATATCCAATCGGAAGGATTATCACTGTCAGAATTATCAATATCAAACATGGTACAATCTGAATGGATAAAATGCTCCTTTTTCCGGTGATTATTCTTGTACCTGGCACACACATGGTCATGAGATACGGCTATCCTTAAATCATTTTCGGAACCTATTTGAATCTCATTCGGATAAAACTGATTACTTGCAGTCTGGTATGTGTTGCTGTAAAATAGTGTAAAATTGGTTTTTGTCATCGTGTTTACCTCCTATTTTCCATACAGAGAGATTGTCTCTGAAATTTTGTATTTGAGGGCATAAAAAACAGCCATGTTGTTATCCCGAAAGATAACTAACATGACTGTTTGCGTTAGTTTTTTAGAATTATGGCTTGTCCGGTCAATGATTACCGATATTCGACGGAATAAGCAGATTTCCCTGTCATTTTGATAATCAATTCATTCAGTGTAAGGGCTTTGCAACCCTGAATCACCGTGTATTCCGGTACCATTCCGTAAATACCCGATTTAAGGTAAATGACATTATCGCAAGAATATTTGCGCGTAAAGTCGCATCCGGCCATGTGGCGTAAATTTCACTCGATGCCACATTCTTAATATAGTCTCTATACGTCACATAATAATCCCTTGCGGTATTATCGGAAGGCGCTCCGTCATGGACAATCACATACTCCGGCACCACAACGCGGCTAAGTACAATTTCTCCCGATTCCTCTATTGGCTTAATCTCATCTTCTGGAATCTTTGGCGGAAAATTTCCAAATAATGTGTTTGCCGGAATTACAATATTACTGATTGGATTAATGTCCGATTCTTCCGGAGCCAGCCGTACCCGCTGTACTGCCGTTTCACCGGGAAGCACCTGAATCCCCGAAACATTCACAGGCACAAATCCCTTCGCCCTCACCTGAATGGTATATTCCGCATAGGGCTGCTGTTCTGATGGCTCCATACTGAACTCTAAAGGCGGGGTTTTAAGCTCTAAACGCTCCGTCTGACCCGATGAATTAGTCGTTACCTTTTCAATCGCGCTTTCTGGTTCCCCCGTATACGAAACTTCCACTTCCGCATCTTGAATTGGCAGCCTGCCAGAAGGCGTCTCCACCTGAATTTGCAATCCGCCTTCGTCTGTCGTATCATTTTGCAGATATCTGATATTTTGTTTGGACATAACTATTCCTCGTATTGCTTCTCACCTTTACTATATGCAGTTTTCTCTCTTTTGTGAATCAAATACATGATTTTCTCACAATCCATAATTCTCTCTAGCTGTAAAAAAACCGCAACTCCTCTAAATTAAGGAATTGCGGTTCTCAACCAAAGAGCGATAGACGGGGCTCGAACCCGCGGTCTCGACCTTGGCAAGGTCGCGCGTTACCAACTACGCCACTATCGCATTTATGAAATTCTGTGCTCATTTGCTGTATCTCTCAAGCACATTACCTATAATACAGGATAAATTGTTTCTTGTCAACATATTTTTTAAAAAATTTGAAAAATTTTACAAATCCCGATGAAATCGATCCAACAGGCGGATCTTCCATTCTCAAAAACTGCTGCCGGATCGCTCCGGCAGCCTTGTGTTCTCTCGTTTACTGTTACTGTACGCTTTCTGTAAATCTCATAAAAGCGTCTCTTCCTTCCGGTGTACATTTATACACTCCGGCATCTTCCAAAACTTCGGAAAATACGAGTCCGATTTCTTTTTGAACGATACTCTCAATGTTTTCTTTTGTCACGTCTGCATATTTTGGCAGAAATTCAGCCACCCAGTCGGCATGCTTCGCCAAAGCTTCGTCTGCCCGAAGGTCCGCACCTGATAGAATCGCTTCCTTAAGCGCTGCCATCTCATCTTTTAATCTTGCCGGCAGAACCGCCAGTCCCATGACCTCAATTAATCCGATATTTTCTTTCTTGATATGGTGAAGTTTTGCATGAGGATGGTAAACGCCGAGCGGATGCTCGTCTGTCGTAATATTATTGCGCAGTACAAGATCCAGTTCAAACATACCGCCCCGTTTTCTCGCAATCGGCGTAATGGTATTGTGCGGCTCTCCTTTGGTCTCTGCAAATATGTAAGCCGCTTCGTCCGTATATCCTCTCCAGGCCAGTAAAATCCGATCTGCCAGTTCGATCAGGCGCTCTTTCTTTTCACAGTCCAGACGGATGACAGACATCGGCCATTTTACGATCCCGGCCTTTACATCATCAAATCCCGCAAACGAAATTTCCTTTTCCACCGGAGCTTTCGCCATGGCAAACTCATAGCAGCCTCCCTGGAAATGATCGTGGCTTAAAATGGAACCGCCTACAATCGGCAGATCCGCATTGGAGCCGACGAAGTAATGCGGAAACTGCGCCACAAAATCCAAAAGCTTCCCAAATGTCGCCCGCTCGATCTTCATCGGCGTATGTTCGGAATTAAATACGATGCAGTGTTCATTATAATATACATAGGGAGAATACTGGAAAAACCAGCCGCTGTTATTGATCGTGACCGGTATGATCCTGTGGTTTTGTCTTGCCGGATGATTGATCCTGCCGGCATAGCCCTCATTCTCCTTACAGAGCAGACATTTCGGATAACCGCTCTGTTTGGCAAGCTTTGCGGCGGCAATGGCTTTCGGGTCTTTCTCCGGTTTAGATAAATTGATTGTAATATCCAGCGTTCCATATTCCGTATCCGCCGTCCATTTCAAATCTTTTTTGATGCGGTATCTGCGGATATAATCCGTATCCCGGCTTAACGTATAGAAATAATCGGTTGCTTCCTTGGGATCTTTTGCATAGAGTTCCCGAAACTTCCGGATCACTTCGCCCGGTCTCGGCACAAGAAGGCTCATGATCTTCGTGTCAAACAAATCGCGGTACACAACGCCGTTTTCTTCCGTAATTCCATTCTCATACGCATAATCCAGCAAATCTTTTAAAATGTCCTCTAAAGCTTCTTCTGCTTCTTCTCTTGTCATGCTGCCTTTTTTTGCATGCGCGGCCAAAACCGCATCTTCCATTTCATCCAGACGGAACAGCTCAAGCAGCCGGTTGACCGTAAACTGCTCATCTGCCTTCTCGATCAGTCCGGTTGCCAGCGCATAATCCGTCAAATCCAAAATTCTCTCTAAAATCATATGCTACCCCTCTCCTTCTTCTCCTTTTCCAACAAAATTACGATACAAACAGTATACTGTTTCCTACCGAAAAATACAATCCGTTTTCTGTGTGTTACCCTTCGCTTAACCACCGGATTTCTTCTGCGGTCAGTTTCACGTCCAGCGCCTTCAGATTAGAAATCATCCGCTTCGACGTCGATGCAGAACAAACCGCCATCGGCAGTAAGGGCTGGTTTAACACCCAGGCAAGCGCAAGCTGCGGAATCGTAACGCGCTTTTCTCTTGCAAGCGATTCCGCCCGTTTCAGACGCATAAAATTCGCATCGCTGCAATAGCCTTTTACCGCATAATCATCCAAAACCTTGCACGCTCTGCCTGCCTCGTCTGCACGGAACTTTCCGGACAGAAAACCATGCGCTAAACTTGCATATGCAAATACCTCAATGCCTTCCTCCTGGTACCAGGCCCGGTCTCTGCGGTGTGCTTCTCCGGAAAGATCCACACAGCCGCCTCCCCATGGATCGTCGTCCTGCGCTGCAAGGCTGTATGCAGGGCTGGATACCTGAAATCCAAACATATCATGGGCATAGGCATATTCGTTTGCTTTGTCAATCCGGTCACAGCTCCAGTTGGAACCGCCGAAAATCCCGATCTTTCCTTCCTCCCGCAGCTCGTTTAACGTCTCTACCAAAGGTCCTACGGGAACCTTCGGGTCATCCCGATGGAGAAGATAAATATCAATATAATCCGTCTGAAGCATCCGAAGGGATTCCTCCAGATCCTCCCGAATCGCATGCGGCGTAACGCGGGATTCTTTGAAATCTTCGGAAGGATGCGCCCCTTTGGTCAAAAGTACAATGCGGTCCCGGTTTCCCCGTGCAGCCATCCACTCACCCATCTGCCGTTCCGCAAAACCATAATTTCTTGCCAGGTCAAAGGTATTGACCCCTGCTGCAAACACTTCGTCCAAAAGCTTATGCACATGTTCCCCGCGCATCATTGCTGAGATTGCGGTTCCGAAAACGATTCGAGAAACCGGCTTTTTGATATCGGCTATATTTTTATATTCCATAAAAGCCTCCTGTACTCCGCTGCTCCCCCTGCTAACCTGCCCACTCACAGATGTTCGCATCCCCCGGATAAAAACATACTATTCTTCCAGTAATTTTTCCAGGCTGACCAGTTTTACGCAGACAACAAAAATATTTGCCGCCGTTTCCAGATCCTCTATGCTCGGATAGGTCGGAGCAATGCGGATCACCGAATCTTTCGGATCGTTTCCGTACGGGAACGGCGCGCCTGCCGGCGTCATAACGACGCCCGCTTTTTTTGCACGGGAAACAATTTCTTTTGCACAGCCATCCAGAGCCTGATAGCAGATAAAATAACCGCCTTTCGGGCAATACCAGTTTCCCGCCCCGATATCTTCCAATTCTCTTTTTAAAATATCCAGAACCATCTCAAATTTCGGCCGGAGTATGTCGGCATGCTTTCTCATATGTTCCGTAATGCCGTGAATATCCTTAAAGAAACGGACATGACGGAGCTGATTTACTTTATCATAGCCGATTGTCTGTACCATCATCTGCTTTTTAATATCCTCAAGGTTATTGGCGGAAGTTGCCAGTGCTGCTACACCGGAACCCGGAAAACTGATTTTGGAAGTAGAACAGAATTTATACACCATATCCGGATTGCCCGCGCGCTTACATTCCGCAAAAATCTCCACCAAATTGTCCTGATCGATATCATATAAATGATGCACACCGTAAGCATTATCCCAGTAAATACGAAAATCTTTTGCCGCAGGTTTTAATCTTGCAAACCGGCGGACCGTTTCGTCTGAATACGTGATTCCCTGCGGATTGGAATATTTCGGCACACACCAGATTCCCTTCACCGCATCGTCATTTGCCACAAGTTCTTCTACCATATCCATATCCGGACCGGTGGAAAGCATCGGCACCTGGATCATTTCAATCCCGAAATGTTCCGTAATGGCAAAATGCCTGTCATAGCCGGGCACGGGACAGAGGAATTTTACCTTATCCAGCTTACACCACGGAGTGCTGCCCATCACGCCGTGCGTCATAGAGCGGGAAATCGTATCGTACATAATATTTAAACTGGAGTTTCCGTAAATGATAATGTTATCCGGATGACACTCGATCATATCGCCCAGCAGGACTTTCGCTTCATGGATGCCGTCTACTACACCGTAATTCCTGCAGTCCGTCCCGTCTTCACAGGCAAGATCCACGCCGCTGTGCAGTACGTCCATCATTCCCATCGAAAGATTTAACTGCTCCGCAGACGGCTTACCTCTGGACATATCCAGCTGAAGTCCGCGCATCTGATACTTTCTATACTCCTTCTCCAACTGCTTTTTTTCTGCAAGCAGTTCTTCCTTTGTCATTTCCAAAAAAGATTTCATGTCTTTTCCTCCTGTTCTCGTTCCTTTGTGTTCCTGATATGATTTAAATAAGCCGAAACCTTTCGTTCATAACCGTTTTCGGTCGGCTCATAAAACCGCATGTCTAAAAGCCCGTCGGGCAGATACTGCTGTTTCACGTAATGCAACGGGTAATCGTGCGCATATTTGTAGCCGATCCCCCTTCCAAGCTTACCTGCAGACCGGTAACTGGAATCCTGAAGGTGTACGGGCACTGCCGCCGCCGCTGTCTGCGGCATCGAATCGAGCGCCTGATTGACCGCCAGATAAGACGCGTTGCTCTTTGGAGCCGTCGCCACATAAACGGCCGCCTCCGAAAGAACAATCCGTGCTTCCGGCATTCCAAGCCGCTCTGCTGCCAGCGCTGCAGAAACCGCCACCGTCAGCGCATTGGGATCCGCCATGCCTACATCTTCCGACGCGCAGATCATGATCCTTCTGGCAATAAATTTAATATCTTCTCCCGCATAAAGCATCCTTGCCAGATAATACACCGCCGCATCCGGATCGGAACCGCGCATGCTTTTGATAAAAGCAGATATCGTATCGTAATGGTTGTCTCCGCTTTTATCATACCTCACCGCCCGTTTTTGAATGCATTCTTCCGCCGTCGGAAGCGTAATATAGATGTTTCCGTCGCCGCTGCGTTCTGTCGTCAAAATACCAAGCTCCAGTGCATTTAACGCCGCCCTTGCGTCTCCGTTGCAGACTTCTGCCAAAAACTCCAGCGCATCCTCTTTTAAGACAGCCCCAAACGATCCCATGCCTTTTGTTTCGTCCGACACCGCACGCTGAAGCAGGATCTTGATATCTTCCCGGGAAAGCGGCTTTAATTCAAAAACAATGGAACGTGAGATCAGCGCGGGATTGACTTCAAAATAAGGGTTTTCCGTTGTAGCGCCTACCAAAACCACCGTCCCGTCTTCTACAAACGGAAGAAGATAATCCTGCTGTCCCTTATTAAACCGATGAATCTCATCGATAAAGAGAATCGTCTTCCTGCCGTACATTCCCCGCGTATCCTTCGCTTTGCCGACTACCGCTTCCATATCTTTTTTTCCGGCGGCAGTTGCGTTGATCTGGGTAAAATCGGCGCTTGTCGTAGCCGCAATCACCTTTGCCAATGTCGTCTTTCCCGTCCCAGGCGGACCGTAAAATAAAACCGATGAAAGTTTATCTGCTTTGATCGCACGGTACAAAAGCTTGTCTTTCCCGATGATATGCTGCTGTCCTACCACTTCCTCTAACGAATCCGGGCGCAGCCGGGACGCCAGAGGAGATTCTTTTTCTTTATTCTGTTCGCTCATATATTCAAATAAATCCATCTGTCTGCATCTCCTGCATTTTAAGATACATGAGTTTCCGCCATTTTACAAGAATAAAATCACGTTACGGACACTTTTTTTGCCCGCAGCCTCTGCCGCAGACGCCGCAGTATCTTGATTGCAGCGTAAGGAAACCCTTGAACTGTAACCAGTATAACATACCATACGTCCGCATTCCTGAATATCTTTTTAACTTTTTATGAATTTACCCCACAGTTTCTTACATTTTTTTCTCCCGCCCTGCACAATAGAACCGCATCGTCCCGGGTAACGGCAGTGCGCCGTACATATATGCCAAACACCTGCACGAAGCTTATGCATCCGGCAGGTGTCTGTAGTCATGATACGGCGCAGATATCATCCGTGCCGTTTTGCTATGTAGTCTTTTAATTCATGGATCAATTCGTCCGGATTCTCTGCATTTTCCACTAGCAATTCAAAAAGCAGTTCTTTCGAAACAAACTGATGAAACGGATATATTGCCGTTTTCACATAGGTTAACGCATATTCATCCGGCGATATGGCCGGCGCAAAGCTTCTGGATAACACCGTACCGCTTTGCACGATTTTCGCTACTTTTACTAATTTTTTCTTTAAGAGTTTTCTCAGTACCGACTGAACGGTATTCAAACTGATTTCCGGCTTAATTCCGGGAATCTCCGATGCGATCAACGAATCTTCAGATTCCCACAGCACGTTCATAATATCCAGTTCCCGTTTGCTCATGATAAATGATTCTTTGTTCCCCATGTTCTCCTCCCATACCAAATTTGCTGCGATCTCATAAGTATCGCCGCGCCGTCACGCGTATCTTTTAGTGAATGTTTAATTTGATAATCAATAGTATGATATAAAAATTTTCTCATATTGTCAATGCTTTATAGTTTCAGCCACACAATATTGTTATACTTCCGCTTTATTCATGTCACGAATAAAAATATTCATAACGCGTATAACAGTGAGTTTTGCAATTTATTTGATCATGAGTTTCGTCACTATTCGACAAAATCATCACATTCTGCATGGGAACATTTGGAATGAAAAAAACTGCGGTGCCGGGCATTCCGATATCCGGCAAGTTGATTTTTCTTTCTTATTATGCTATACTGAACTTCAGTAAATCCAACACACACGCAGGATCGTTTACCCAGTACACCGGCAGACGGTCTATTATTTTACAAAAAATAATACCCGCAAAAGAAAGGAATATTCCATGAAAAGAACCACTTGCAAACGACAGCCGCTCTTCATACTGCTGGCAGCTCTTTTTCTCTGTCTCTGCGGCTGCGGAAACCCCGGCGAAACCAAGCAGCAGACCAAAGCGTTTCCCGCAGATACAGAACAGGCAGCCACACAGGCCGAACCGAAAGATACCGAACCTGAAACCGACGATTTCGGAAATGACCTGCCGGAAGAAACGCTCTCGCCGGAAACGGAACAAACAAACGATTCCGAAACGGAGGGTTTTGTATTAGAAACCGCAGAACATCCACAGGATATTCCCGTCACCGAAATTGTCACTACCGATTCGGTCAACCTGCGCATCGGTCCTGACACAAAAGCCGACGTATTTCAGACCGTAAGGCCAAGAACCGTATTACAGAAGGTTTCTGAATCCGACGGCTGGACAAAAATTCTGATCGAAAACGCTTATTATTACGTAAAAAGCGAATATGTCAAAGACAAGCCGGCTCCCGGTGAACGTACGGGCTTCCTTATTGCCATCGACGCCGGACATCAATCGAAGGGAAATAGCGAAACGGAACCGGTAGGTCCCGGCGCTTCGGAACAGAAAGCAAAGGTCGCCTCCGGCACAAGAGGCGTCTCTTCCGGTCTTGCAGAATATGAGCTGACGCTTATGGTTTCCATGAAAGTAAGAGATGAACTGCAGGCAAGAGGCTATGAGGTCTTAATGATCCGCGAAAGCAGCGACGTGAATATCAGCAATGCCGAACGCGCCCAGATTGCCAATCAGGCAGGCGCAGACGCTTTTATCCGCATACACGCCAACGGCTCGGAAAACAGCGCCGCCAACGGCGCCATGACGATCTGCCAAAGCCCCTCCAATCCGTATAACGCATCGCTTTATCCGCAGAGCAAAAGCCTCTCCGTAAATGTCTTAGACGCGCTCTGCGCCGCTGCGGGATGCGCCAGACAATCGGTCTGGGAAACCGATACCATGACAGGCATCAACTGGTGCCAGACGCCTGTGACCATTGTAGAAATGGGATATATGACAAATCCTGCGGAAGACGCCGCCATGGCAGACGCCGATTACCAGTATAAAATTGCCTCAGGTATTGCCGACGGCATCGACGCCTATTTCGGCATACAATAATACAAAAACATCCGGCGCAAAGAGATGAGGACTTGCCTGCTCTTTGGCCGGACGTTTTGTTTGTTACACAGATGTTACCCCTGCATGTTTCGCATAAACCATAACCGAACACCGGTAACTGATGAAAAACACAAAAAACATAACCCCTAAACTGCCCAGATAGATCGGCATCAGGCTGCTGTGCATCATCTGTTCCAGTGCATGAACCGAAAAATACGCCGAAACTGCCGTCACGAGAAACGGCATGGCATATGCCGTCAAAAGTTCACGGGCAAGGGATTTTTTCAGTGTTCGTTCTGCAATCCCAAGCTTTTTTAACACCTGATAACGCTCTTTTTCTTCAAATGCATCATTGTAAAGCTTCATAAACAAGATGCTGCCGCCGGCAAGTACAAAAACCAGAAACATAAATATACAAACCGTATACAAAACTTTGATCCACTCGATATCGCTGCTGTTTGGATCAATCGTAACTTTTGCCGTATAGTTTTGGTCCGTATTGCTGACTATCGTATCCAGGTCATCCGAAGACTCACGAAAACGAAATATATCTTCTATTCTGTAATTATACGTGTATAATTCTTCTCCCAGAGGCAGCAGGCGCTCGTATTCTGCGTCGCTTAAAATATAAAAACTCATCTGTTCCTGAAGATATCCCAGATACGGAACATTTGTCTCGTCCGTCTGCCGGTACGATTTCCCGTTTATCGTTACCATTTCACCGGAACGGTCTGTCATCAGCGACAGCAGGTACAAATGCGAAGCCTCCAGGATTTCATCATCCTCAAGCGGTTCATACTCAAATTCCAGTCCGGTATTCTCCGCAAGCCTTTTCACCTGCGAAAACGAAAGAAATGCGTAATTGTCATGAAAGAGCCTGGTCTTCACCAGATCAGAATCCATTTGCAGTATGGAAATTTCCGAATCATATGCAATAGAATTCTCTTTTTCGATCAAAGACCGCGCCGTCTCATACAGGTTGTTCTGATTGCTCAGCAGCTGGAATGTATACGTATTTCGAAAATGTACCATCGCATCGTATCTGAATTTCATCGCTGCCCCCGTTGCCAGCGCCGTCACGGAGCAAAGCATCATGACACATGTGATCGCATAGGTGCGGTAATTTTTCTTCATACGAAAGATCACGTGATTGATCCAGAGACTGCGCTCTTTTTGATACAAAAAAAGTTTCTTTTCCGCCATGCTCTGAAAGATCAAAGGCAGAAAACCTCCGAACAAAAAATAGATGCCGACGACCACGAGAACAACTGCCGCAAATACATTTCCCATCACTTCCTGTCCGCCTTCTTTGACGGCAAGATAATATCCTGCTGTAAGAATCACAATCCCAAGCGCCGCCTTGATCCAAAGCAGTCTCTTGTTCTGCCGCACATATTCATTTTGTCTTGCCGCAGACACCAGATCCATCACGCTGCTCCTTACGATGTTTCGATAGCCTTTGATCACAAAAATGATATACATCGCCAGATAAATACCCGCTGTGATAAACAGCGGCTGATAGGAAAAATCAAACGAAATCTCTACGGCAATATCGGAAACGGCAAGAAGAATCATCTGAAACAGCTGCGTAAACAACACGCCGCATACCGTTCCAATCAACAGGGCAGACAAACCGATCATCGTTGTCTCCAGCATATAGAGCATTCCGATTTTCTGATGACTAAGGCCCATAAAAATATAGATGCCGATTTCTCTTTTCCGTTTCGTCAAAAATACATTTGTCGCATACCAGAGAAAGAAAAACATAAAACAACACAGAACAAACGAAATCACCCGGATCAGTGTATCGATATACTCTTTGCTTTGTCCTCCCAGCCCGTCAAACACATCAGAGTAAATAATATTCTGAAAATTCAAAAGAACCAATATGGAAAACGAAAGGGACAGTACAACGGACAGGTAATTTTTAAAACTGCTCCGCACATTCTGCATCGCCAGTCTCATCATGCTCATGAGAAATCACCTCCCATGGAGGACTGCATATCAATAATCCTGTCGTAAAATTCCTTCCGGTCGGCTCCTTTGCTGATCCTGCACTGAATCTGCCCGTCACTTAATATATAGACGTCCTTTGCATACGACGCGCTGAACGCATCGTGCGTTACCATAAGAATCGTCGCCCTTCCGCTGTCATTGACCTTTTTTAACGATTCCAGCAGCTCTTTACCGGAACGGGAATCCAACGCTCCGGTCGGTTCGTCCGCAAAAATAATTTCCGGATCCGTGATCAGTGCACGGCAGGCGGCGCCTCTTTGTTTTTGCCCTCCGGACAACTGATACGGGTATTTTTTTCTGTGTTCGCTTAGGCCGAATATCCGGCAGAGTTCTCCCGTTTTTTCCATACAGACCTTTCCGGAAACGCCGTTTAATGAAAGCGGAAGCGCAATGTTATCCTCCAGCGTCATCGTATCCAGCAGGTTGTAATCCTGAAAAATAAAACCGATCTTATCCCTGCGCAGTTTGGAAAGGTCTTTGTTGGAAACCCGGGTAATGTCTCTGCCGTCTAACCGCACGGACCCCTGCGTCGGCGTATCGATCGTAGAAAGAATATTTAAAAGCGTCGTCTTTCCCGATCCGCTCGGTCCCATAACCGCAATAAAATCATGCTCTAAGATCTCCAGGTCGATTCCACGTAAAACCGTGGTACAAAACCCGCGCGTTCCGTAATTCTTGTAAAGATTTTTGATTTCCAATACTTTTTTCTCATTCATTTCTGTTAACCTCCTATCTGGAGTCTATTATAAATAAGCGAATCAGAAAAATCCTGACATTTGAATTACAGTTTTGTAATATTGGAAACATCCGTCTGCCTTGCGGGCTGCCGACGTATTATTTTCTGTACTTTTTCTCAATCACCATAACGTACACTGCCATTGCGGCAATTGCTTCTATCATGATTCCCAATACGGAAAGTACAGCGTACGGTGAGTTTTTTCCGCCAAGCAGCGGTATCCCAAGAAGTATCAGCCCCGCTCCGAATACGATCCAAAGTTTCCCGACCGAACGATTATAGGCTCTCACATCTTTTACCGGAAACATCTTGGCATTCGCCCAAAAGCCGAACGCCTTTTCTTTTTTGGAATGTGCCGCAAAAATTCCGAATAAAACAAATGCGGCTCCCAATGCCGTCCATACAATAAATGCAAACATCTGTTCTCCTCCTTGCCATTTCGTTTCTTCACAAATTTTTTTCGTCTTGCTTTTCGTCAATGTATGATGCAGATATCATACCACACACCTCAGCATACCACAAGAAACGGATGAAGCACAACGCCCCATCCGCTTATTTTCTGTTTGCTTTTATTTTACACGCTCTGTCATCCGCGTTACCGGATGCCGCACAACCGTGCGAAGGCGCTCGACGTTCGTTCTCCTCGGGTCGCTCAAATATATCTCATGATGCATCCGCCCACCGGAAACATCGATCTGATATCCGGCTTCCCGGGCGAAGTTATCCATTCGCCGAATCGTCTCCGGTTCATCGTCATAGCTTCCGATATGCATACACTGCACACACAATCCTTCTTCATAGGCAAAAAACTCTGCCGCGCTGAAATCCGTCTTCTTTTTCGCTTCCGCTTCTTTTACCGCCCAGTCGAAATCCTTTTTTTCCACAAAATCCGGAAGGCGTATCATAGATCTCCACTGAAAATCTTCCTTACGAAACGTATCAAGCTCAAATATCCCTTCCTGCTGCCAAAGCCCTTCCAGGGGAGGTACCACATAAGAAAAGTATCCGTCGATCTTATGCGCCCCTTTGCAGCTCATTTTGATCGTAAATGCAATGCCGTATAAAATCTGAATGGCTCTCTGGTACGCTCCGTCCGGTTCATTCGGATCTCCCCTGCCGCAGACCGACACAAAATTCATCGCAGGAATTTCAATGATCTGCGGCTTTTTCGGCGGAAGATAAAATTCTTTATATTCTTTTTTATAGTCAAATGCCACTATGCGTCTCCTTTCACAAACGATCCGATCTCAATCAGATTTCCTTCCGGATCCGCTACATAACAGGTGCGCTGTCCCCAGGGCTGTGTGGTCGGCTCCAATACCGCTTTTGCACCGGCTGCGGTAACATCCGAAAATGTTTTATCCACTTCTGCATAATCGGAAACACTGAGCGCAATTTCATAATGCCCGTTGAATCCTTTCACATAAGAAAACTTCTGATCTGTCATCTGCTCAAAATCCGATCTGCCAAACAGCATAAACAGCGTGCCGTCTTTTACCAGATGCACGTTTGCAGTATCCTCTCCTTCACTGATCTCAAATCCGAGCACATCCCTATAAAACCGCAGCATCACAGCCATATCCTCTACCATAATTCCGACTCCGTCTAACTTCATGTCTTTTCTCCTTATCTTTCCTGATAGTTGTTTTGCATACGTTCAATCATTCGTTTCATCTTCTCCCGTAAATGCTCCGGCTTCAACAGACAGACCCGGTCCCCGAAAGTAAGCAGCCAGGAAAAGAGATTTTCTTCATTCGTATATTCCGCATGGAACACCAGCCTGCCGTCTTCCCGTTCCCTCAGGCAGCCCAGTCCGAACTCTTCCACCAGTCTCCACTTACACGACGCTTCAAACAGCGCTTCTACCGAAATGCCTCCCGGAAAGATCTGCTCCTGTTTTAAATTCGGCAGCGGCGCGCTGCGTTTCAAAAAAGCATTGCCGTTTTGCACGACTTGCTCCATACGGTTTAGTTTAAACAGGCGGAAATCGTTTCTGATTTGACAATACCCCCAGACATACCAGCTCGACCAGCGGAACATCAGATAATACGGTTCGATCCGGCGTACACTCTCCCCCGAAGGAGCATAATACAGAAATTCCAGTTCCCTTCCCCGCTCGATCGCGTCACGGATCACGGCAATTTTCGGCGCAAGCGTATCTTTATACCACGAAGAAAGGTCAATCAGTATCGACTGGTCCCCCTGCAGAAAATCGGAAGATCCCGCTGAAAGCTTTTCCATCAGCTGACCGTACCGGTTTGTGCCATGTACGCTGTCTAAACTGCGGAGCCCCGCTAAGATATCTTTCATTTCCGTTTTTGAGAGTACCGTCCGCCCCAGTTTGTATCCGCCGGACGCCCCGGTTTTACAGACGCTCGTTTTATCCGGACAATCCTGTAACGTATAACCGTCCAGAATGGAAATTCCCCCGCCGCTTCCCTGTCTCGTTGCAACCGGAATCCCGGCCATGCACAAATCCTCGATATCACGGTTAATCGTCCGCCGGGAGACTTCAAACATCTCCGCCAGTTCGGGAGCCGTGACGCTCCCTTTCTGCAATAATACCGATAAAATCCCAATCAAACGATCGATTTTCATATGCGCTCCTTGAATATAACATATTAAACATGACGGCAGTATGTCATGTTCTTTCACAAGTTCATGCTCCCGTATTCCTCTTTGTTCCGCTTTTGCAGCAAAAAAACTACATACTTACACTATTCAAGGTTACTTTACTATAAAAAGTGTAAAATGGCAATCAGCGGCTTAGGATGATCCCGAAAGAAAGAAGATACCGCCATAAACCTCTGTACAACGCCTGTTTCTTCTGCCATAATAAAAGAACGGCATCCTGTGGACAAAACAGTTTCCTGCAGTATCCCAAAATCTGCCGGACACTGTTCCAATCGGCTGCAGACACACCATATACAAACAGAAAGGAGACCCGCCATGCAGGATAACATATTAATCGTGGACGACGAGCCGGAAATCGCCGACCTGATCGAACTCTATCTGGAAAATGAAAATTTTACCGTTTTTAAATTCTATAACGCTAAAGACGCCCTGGCGTGTATCCGTACCCAGACGATAGACCTTGCCGTCTTAGACGTCATGCTTCCGGATATGAACGGTTTTTCCCTCTGCAGGGAAATCCGGAAACTCCACTGTTATCCCGTGATCATGCTGACGGCAAAAGGAGAAGAAACCGACAAGATCACAGGGCTTACGCTGGGCGCAGACGACTATATGACCAAACCGTTTCTTCCGCTGGAGCTGATCGCCCGCATCAAAGCTCAGCTGCGCCGTTACAAAAAATACAATGTCCAAAGCGGGTCGGAAGAACAAATCCTTACACACTCCGGACTTGTATTAAACGTCGACACCCATGAGTGTTTTTTGAACGAAAAACCACTGGATTTAACGCCTACCGAATTTTCCATTTTAAGTATTCTCTGCCGCAGGAAAGGCACGGTCGTAAGCTCCGAAGAATTGTTCCATGAAATATGGGGTGAAAAATACTTCAGCAAAAGCAACAATACGATCACGGTTCATATCCGCCATCTGCGGGAAAAAATGGGGGATTCCTTTGAACATCCGAACTATATCAAGACAGTCTGGGGGTGCGGATATAAAATTGAAAAATAAACTTCCCAAATCGGTTGCCGTAATCGTGGTTCTGGCCGCCGGCATGTGTATCAGCCTGTTTTTATATTATCTGATCGACGTCGTATTCAACGGCTTTTTTGTGGACTGGTTTACAGACCGTTTTATACAGACGTGGGACTCTTACGATCCTGTAACCGGCACGACCGTGATTCGGACAGAACCCATATGGCATAAATTAAAATATCTTATTTTAGGCGTCTTTATTTTTACGATCCTCCTGCTTGTACTGACCGCATCCATAACCTCCTTTGTCTATGCCAGACTTCAGGTACGAAAAAGTATTACCAAAACCAGGACTCTGCTGCATGAATTTATGCGTACGGAAACGGATGCCTGTGATCTGTTTCCGCCAGAATATGCGGAAATTTCAGCACAGATGACGGAGCTGAAGTCCGCAATGCAGAAAAATGAACAGATTTTAAAAGAGGAAACGTCCCGTAAAAACGATCTGATCACCTATTTAGCGCACGATCTGAAAACGCCGCTGACTTCCGTCATCGGTTATTTAAGTCTGCTGGACGAAGCAAAAGACATGCCCGATCCCCAGCGGATCAAATATGTCTCCATCGCTTTAGACAAAGCCCGCCGCTTAGAATTGCTGATCCAGGAATTTTTTGAAATCACCCGGTATAACCTGCAGCAGATCGTACTGGAAAAAGAAACCGTCGACCTATATTATATGCTGGTTCAAATGACGGATGAATTTTACCCGCTTCTTGCCGCGCACGGCAATACCGTACGGCTTTGCGCAGAAGAATCCCTAACCGTCTGCGGCGATCCCGATAAACTGGCGCGCGTCTTCCACAATATTTTAAAAAATGCAATTGCTTACAGCTATCCGGATACTGCCATTGACATCCTGGCAGAACAGACAAACACAGAGATTTCGATTTCTTTTATCAACCGCGGCAGGACAATCCCGGAGCACAAGCTGCATTCCGTGTTTGAAAAGTTCTTCCGTCTGGATGAAACCAGAACCGCAAATACCGGCGGCGCAGGACTCGGGCTGGCCATTGCCAGAGAAATCGTTACGCTGCACGGCGGAAGCATATCCGCCGAAAGCAAAAACGAACGCACGACGTTTTGGATCCTGCTTCCGGTTTCATAAAATCCTAAGTAAATCTATCTGGTTTCTTAATAATAAAATAACCTTTTATTAAAGTATCCCCTGAGTTTGTATAGTAAAATAGAAAACGGTTCAGCAATTCGGAAAAACCGTTTCAAACGTTCGGTCAAAAAATAAAACGGGCAGATCTTTATCTTTCCCGCCCCTTGGTTTTCAGATTGAAACGCTTTGCCATACAAACGATCAGGAGGATACATCCATGCAACAGAAAAAAAATCTCGCCGTTTTTTTCGGCGGCAAATCCAGTGAATATGAAGTTTCCCTGCAATCCGCCCATGCGGTCATCACCGCCATAGACCCCTTAGCTTTCAACCTGATTCTGATCGGAATCGACAGACACACCGGCGCCTGGCTGTGGTACCAGGGCGATACCAAACGAATTTTAACCGACAGCTGGCAGTCCAAGGCCGACTGTACGCCTGTAGTTCCTTCCATGGATCAAACGGTTCACGGTCTTTGCTGCCTTACAGGATGCGGCTGTAAAAATATTCCATTAGACGCCGCCCTCCCCATCCTGCACGGAAAAAACGGTGAAGACGGAACCATTCAGGGCGTTTTGGATCTGATGGGCGTTCCCGTCATCGGATGCGGCCTGCTCTCTTCCGCGCTGTGTATGGACAAAGTTCTTGCCCATCACATTGCCTCTGCAAACGGAATCAAAACCGCACGCTGCTATACGTTAACGGAAGGCTTTTCCCAAGACGACGCACGCTGCGCCGCCGAATCGCTCGGCTATCCGCTGTTTGTAAAACCTGTGCGCGCCGGCTCATCGTTCGGAATCTCCAAAATAGCAGACGAAAGCCAGCTTCTGCCCGCCATATCCCATGCGTTTACCTACGATTCCACGGTAATTCTGGAAGAAATGATCGACGGATTTGAAGTCGGCTGCGCTATACTGGGAACGAAAAACCTCTGGATCGGCGAAGTGGACGAAATCGAATTGACGGACGGCTTTTTCGATTATACGGAAAAATATACGCTGAAATCTTCGCAGATCCATGCAAAGGCGCGGATTTCCGCCCAAACGGCGGACGCCGTCAAACACACGGCAAAACAGCTTTACCGGATCTTTGACTGTTCTGGTTTTGCAAGGATAGACATGTTTTTAACGCCGGAAGGCGAAATCTATTTCAACGAGATCAATACGATTCCGGGTTTTACGTCCCACAGCCGTTTTCCCGGCATGCTGATGGCGGCGGGACTTACCTTTGAAGAAATCATTCGTCGCCTGCTTACGCCGGAGGAGTAACTTATGAAGGCCGTTCGAACCGCCCAAAAACACTCTGCCGGAATTGACTTCTTCCGGCTCGCTGCCGCCTGTATGGTCGTGGCAATCCATACCGCGCCGCTTTCTTCCGTAAGCGAGGATGCCGATTACCTTCTGACTTACTGCCTGGGCAGAGTCGCTGTTCCGTTCTTTCTGATGACAAGCGGCTATTTCGTCCTTGCACCTTACATATGGAACAAAGCGCATAAAAAGCAGAGCCTGCGGCGGTTTCTTATCAAAAACGCCCTGCTTTATTTTGCCGTATCTCTTTTGTACCTGCCGATTTCTCTGTATTCGGGAAATCTGCCGAAACATGCAGGGGAGCTTTGCCGAAACGTCTTTTTTGACGGAACGTTTTACCATCTGTGGTATTTCCCCGCGGCTATTTTGGGCTGCATTATCGTTATTACAATTGCACAAAGATCCGTTGGATCCGCCGTTCTTCTTTCCGGCGCCGCTTATCTGATCGGCGTATTCGGCGACAGCTGGTACGGCCTGATCAAAGACTTTGCGCCGCTTCGGCTTTTCTATGACGGAATATTTACGGTTACAGGCTATACCAGAAACGGAATATTTTTTACCCCCATATTCCTGCTCCTTGGCGTACTGCTTGCAAATCCGAAATTCCGATGCAAAAAAAAAGTCTGCCTCTACGGTACGGCGGTCGCTGTCTTCTGCATGCTTTTGGAAGGATATGCTTCCTACGGCGCCGGCATGCAGCGGCACAACAGTATGTATCTGTTTCTGCCTCCCGTGATGTATTTTCTGTTCCAGCTTCTGCTTTCGGTTCCGGGGTCTTCGGTTCCGCTGCTGCGAAAAACTTCCATGCTGGTCTATCTGATACATCCGGCAGTGATTCTGGCAGTCCGCGGCTTTGCAAAGCTCATACATCAGACCGGACTTTTCGTGACTAATTCGCTGATCCACTATCTGCTGGTCTGCGGCATCTCCTGGATCGCCGCGATTTTACTGGAAGGAGGAAAACGCCTGTGTATCAAAAAGGACGCGCATGGATCGAACTGAACCTAAACAATCTTGCCCATAACGCGGCGCAATTAAAACGCCTGCTTCCTGACTCCTGTGCCCTGATGCCCGCAGTCAAAGCAAACGCATACGGCCACGGAGCCGATACCATCGCGCGGGCACTGGAACGTATGGGCGTTACGGATTTTTGCGTCGCTTCTGTCGGCGAAGGGATTGCACTTCGCAACGCCGGCATTACCGGACAGATTCTTGTGTTAAGCTATACCTCTCCCTATCAGTTTTCCGAACTGCGCCGCTACCGCCTCACGCAGACAGTAATCGATTACGACTACGCCAGACAATTACATGCGTTCGGCAAGCCCATAGCCGTCCATGTCGGCATCGATACGGGTATGCACCGTCTGGGCGAACGCTTTGATCATCCGGAAAAACTTCTTGAAATCTGGAAGTTTAAAAATCTGAATATCACCGGCGTATTTTCTCACTTATGCGCCGCCGACGGCACATCCAAAGCGGAAAAAGAATATACAAAAAAGCAGATTCAAGCCTTTAACCACAGTATTTCTTTTCTAAAACAAAACGGCTGCAGCGGTTTTAAAACACATATCCAAAGCAGCTACGGCGTATTGAATTACCCTTCCCTGGAATACGATTTTGCAAGGGTGGGCATCGCGCTTTACGGATGCTTCTGCACGCCGCATGACCAGACAGCCGCAGACGTAACACTGCGTCCTGTATTATCCTTAAAATCCAGGATAGAATGCGTCAAACAGTTGCATGCGGGAGAATCGGTCGGCTACGGCATGTCTTATACGGCAGCTAAAGACATACGCATTGCCGCTGTTTCTATCGGCTATGCAGACGGCATTCCCCGGGGACTTTCCGAACACGGATACCTTCTGATCCGGGGAGTCAAAGCCCCCATGATCGGCAGGATCTGCATGGATCAGCTGTTTGCCGACGTATCCCATATTCCGTCCGTATCTGCCGGAGACGAGGCCGTACTGATCGGAACAAGCGGAAACGAAACGCTGACGGCAGGCGATCTGGCAGAATGTGCCGGAACAATTTCCAATGAAATTTTAAGCCGCCTGGGCAATCGCTTGGAGCGGATCGCTCAGACGGCTTAATTTTACCTCTTTTATTCATCATTCATCTTCGCCAGCTTTGCCGCCTGATCTGCGGCAAGGCAGGCGTCGATAATTTCCTGAATATCTCCGTTCATAATTTTATCCAGCTTATACAGCGTAAGCCCGATTCGATGATCTGTCACGCGCCCCTGCGGGAAATTATATGTGCGGATCTTTTCGGAACGGTCTCCCGTGCCGATCTGGCTTCTTCTGGCTTCCGCCTCGGCATCGTGCGCCTTCTGGCATTCCATATCGTAAAGCTTGGTCCGCAGCAGTGCAAATGCTTTCGCCTTATTCTGCAGCTGCGACTTCTCGGTCTGGCTGTATACGACGATCCCCGTCGGGTAGTGTGTCAGGCGAACGGCAGAATCCGTCGTATTGACGCACTGCCCGCCGTTTCCGGAAGCGCGCATCACGTCAATCCGAATATCCTTTTCATCAATTTCCACTTCTACTTCTTCGGCCTCAGGCATTACCGCAACGCTGATTGTAGACGTATGGATCCGTCCGCCGGATTCCGTCTCCGGCACACGCTGTACCCGGTGTACGCCGGATTCGTATTTCATGACCGAATACGCGCCCTGTCCGGTTACCATAAAGCTGACGCTTTTCATGCCGCCGATCCCGATCTCTTCACATTCCATCGTCTCAACCCTCCAGCGGCGGCTCTCTGCATAATGCACATACATGCGGTAGATCTCCGCGGCAAACAGCGCGGCTTCATCTCCTCCGGCGCCGGCACGAATCTCCACAATTACATTCTTATCGTCATTGGGATCTTTCGGCAGCAGAAGAATCTTTAACTTCTCTTCGAGCCGTTCCACGTTTGCCTTGGATTCGCTTAACTCTTCTTTTGCAAGCTCCCGCATCTCTTCATCGCTTTCTTCGTCCAAAAGCATCAGAGATTCCTCTATATTCTGCCGGTTTCGTTTATATTCCCGATATGCTTCCACGATCGGAGTCAGATCACTCTGTTCCTTCATCAGCTTACGAAACCGCTCCGGATTTGAGGCCACATCCGGCTCGCTTAACTGATTCAACACTTCCTCCAACCGCATTACAAGATCTTCTAACCTGTCAAACATCCTTTCCTCCTATGACGACCCGGTCTTTTCCCGCCAGGTCTTTTACCGTTCTGATCGTTCGATATCCTTCCTGTAAAAGCAGCGCCGTTACTGCTTCCGACTGATCGTATCCGATTTCCAGCATCAGAGATCCGCCGGGTTTGAGATATCCGAAACCTTCCTTACTGATTTTTCGATAAAACGCCAGCCCGTCTTCTTTTCCGTCGAGCGCCGCAAACGGTTCATGCTCCCGCACTTCCGGCATAAGTTCCCGGATCCGGTCTGTCGGAATGTACGGGGGATTTGAAACGATCAAATCAAAACTTCCCGCAAGATCCGCAAACAGATCGCTTTTTACAAACGTAAGCGTCACATCGTTTAATTTCGAATTTTCTCTTGCCACGCGCAACGCGGCGCCGGAAATATCCGACGCCGTAGCGCGGATCTTTGGCTGAAATTTTAACAAACTTATGATAATACAGCCGGAACCTGTGCACAGATCCAGCACATCCATGCCCGGCCGTATGATTTTTAACGCTTCCTCCGCCAGAATTTCCGTATCCTGTCTCGGAATCAGCACGTCGGGACTGACCAGAAACGGCAGCCCCATAAATTCCTGCTCCCCGGTAATATGCTGCAGCGGCACATGCTCCGACCGCAATTGCAGCCAGGATTCATACCTGCTTTGCTCCTTCTCCTGCAGCACATCATTTATATGCAGATAATAAAAATTTCTATCGATGCCCAAAACCGCCGCAAACAGCAGCCAGGCATCTGTATCCGCATCCTGTATACCGCTGTCTTTCAGCCGATTCTTTCCCAAAAGAAGCGCTTCCCTGTACGTCATCTCACTGCCCGCTTTCTGTGCTGCCGCTTCCGTTGATCTCCCGAAGATAGGCTCTCCAGTCAAACACGGCTTCCACAGACGCGATCCCGACTTCGATCATCGCATCCTCCGGCTCCCTTGTCGTGATCCGCTGCAGTAAAAGTCCCGGCTTACTGAGCAGATTCACCAAAATATGATCGCTTCTTCCGGCAAGCCGGATAAATTCATAGGAAACGCCCGCAATCAAAGGAATCAAAACAAGGCGCAGCAGAAGACGGAGCACGGGAGATTCCACCTGTATCAGCATAAAAAACAAAATACTGACAAACATAACGATCAGCAGAAAACTTGTGCCGCATCGTTTGTGCAGCCTGGAACTTTTTCTTACATTTTCTACCGTAAGCTCTCTGCCGCTTTCGATGCAGTTGATGCATTTATGCTCGGCGCCATGATACATATACACCCGTTTAATATCGGACATCAGCGAAATACCCGCGACATATCCTATGAAAAGCAAAAGCCGCAGCGCCCCCTCTAAGAGGGCAAGCGCCCATCGGGAAGATATGACGTTTCGAAACAAAAGGGAAATCCCATAGGGCAGAACCATAAAAATCACAATCGCCAGCAAAACAGACGCGGCTACGGTCAGCCCCATCAAAAAATCTTCTTTTTTCCGGTCAACGGCTTTTTCTTTCTCTTCCTCTTCAAAAAACGATGCGGAAAACGTCAGCGTGCGAAAGCCCAGCGCCAGCGATTCTATAAAATTGAATACGCCTCTGAAAATAGGCAGTTTCTTTATTTTTTTATTGGAGGCGACGCCGGAATATTCGGACGTTTCCACCACAAGTTCCTGGTTTCCTTTGCGGACTGCAACGGCGTATTTACCGCCGTTTTTCATCATCACGCCTTCCATGACCGCCTGTCCGCCAATCCCTGAATATCTCATCTTCTTCTCCTGTGATCTGATAAAACAGAACAGACCCGTTCTTTACCATACTGCAAAACAGTCTCCCTATGATACAAAAAAGGTTGAGATTTTAGCAACCTCAACCTCCTCACGCACTGTATACTACTGCTGGCCCATACCGTATTTCCTGTTAAACTTATCAATACGTCCGCGTGCCTGAGCAGACTTCTGCTGGCCCGTATAGAATGGATGGCATTTGGAGCAGATTTCAACATGGATATCCTTCTTTGTAGAACCTGTAACAAATGTATTGCCACAGTTGCATGTTACCGTCGCCTGATAATAATCCGGATGAATTCCTTCTTTCATGTCTTTCACCTCCCACATGATTTCCTTATTTAAAAAAAATTGCATATTTACATTCTAAATAAGCAGCTCATTTAGTATAGCACACCAATTTCCAATATGCAAGCTTGATTTAAAAAATTGTCAGGATTATTAGGATTCGTTCATGTTACCTTGCCAATTAAATCCCTGACAACCTCTCCTGCAATCAAAAGCCCCGCCACGGACGGCACAAACGCCATGCTGCCCGGGATGGGCCTGCCGGAATCGGAAGGCTGCGCCGTATGAGCAATCACAGGTTCCTCGCTGGAACAGACAACCTTTAACTGTTCCACACCGCGTTTCTTCAATTCCCGCCGCATAACCCGCGCCAGCGGGCAGACCTTTGTCTTGTAAAGGTCCGTCACCTCAAACCGCCCGCCGTCCAGCTTATTGCCGGCTCCCATACTGCTGATGATCGGAACCTGTTTTTCCTGTGCCTCCAATACAAGTGCTGTTTTGGCTGTTACCGTATCCACGGCGTCTACGATATAATCATACTCTTCAAACGGGAATGCGTCTTTGTTTTCCGGAAGAAAAAAACAATTGTGTATTCTGACGCAGACATCCGGGGAGATAGAACGCATACGTTCTTCCATCACTTCCGTCTTATATCTTCCGACCGTATCCCATGTCGCGATGATCTGCCGATTTAAATTGCTCACAGATACGGTATCGTGGTCGATCAGGTCAAAGGCTCCCACACCGCTTCGTATAAGCGCTTCGCATACATATCCTCCCACGCCGCCGATCCCGAATACGGCGACGCGGGAACGCTTCAGGCGGTCCAGTCCTTCTCGTCCGATCAGTAATTCTGTTCGTTCAAACTGCTCTGACATAATTTCTCCTTTACTGCGGCGGCTGCGCTTCCTGCGGCGGCTGTTCCTCTTGCGGCGGCGCGGCGGCCTGTGCTTTTAATGCGGCAAGCTGCGCTTCTGCAGCTGCCAGCAGGTCATAATTTGCCACCTGGGCCTGTCCCGCAGGAGAAAGCATTTGATAAAGCTTTCTCGCCGTCAAAATCGCCTGCTCGCTCTCCAGCGTCACTTCTCCGATTCCGTTAATCAGATTTACCACATGCGCCGCTTCCTGCGCCACGACTGCGGGACTTTCCGTACCGGGCAGCGTATAGACGATGACGGGATCTCCGTCTTCAATTCCCTCAAAAATTTTCTGCGCCGCGCTTTTGGGCAGATTGATGCAGCCGTGCGAACCGCTGGTTTTATAAATGGCTCCGCCGAAACTGCTCCGCCAGGAAGCGTCATGCATCCCGACATTATTGCAAAACGGCATCCAGTAGGTAACGGGAGAGGCATAGTTTTCTCCGCGCAAAACGGCGTCCCGTTCTTTATACGTCAGCCCGTATATTCCAGTCGGCGTATCGTAATTTTTGGAAATATTACCGGATACAAAATCCGATTCGACTACCAGAGAACCGTTTTTGTAAAAAAACAGATGCTGCGCCGTCAAATTGATTTCCACATACGTATCGCCATAATCATGTTCCCCGCGGCTCGCCCCTCTTCTGGCATATGTAATCTCCCGTTTTAAGGATTTTCCTGCCTGGATATCCTGAATAATCTGCGCCTTTTCCGCCTCTTTGTCGACTTTCCATCCGTAATCGCCGTTTGTAATATCGACGTCTTTCCCGTAAGACGTCCGCAGCGTATGCTTCCGGAATACCGTATTATGCCTTCCCGCCAGTTCGTCCACATAGTCCGCCACAGCCTCTTCGTTGACGGAAACCTGCATATCTGAAATATCCATCCAGGCATGCGTTACGCTGCCGTCTAATGTTTCTGTTTTTTCTCCTTCGTCGTAAGTCAAAACAACCCCGGTATACAGATTCAGCGTATCTACAAGGTCAATCAGCGCCTCGTTCTCGGATGTAACGGCCGGCTCTGCATAACAGCCCTCTTCTTCGAAAGATACCGTCTCTTTCAATCCCGAAACCGCATCCTTGAGCACACGCAGACACGCTTTTTTCTTAAGTTTGCTCCCCGGCTCCTGCGGTATGATCGTATAACCTTCGCTTGAATACTCCGAACAACGAGCGTCCACGGGTTTTTTCTGGTTTTCTTCCTGCATGCAGACGAGCGCTTCCATCTCGTCCTTCAGCTGCTTCTCTTCAAAATGAACCATCGTCGGCTCTTTCAGCGTCTGCGGCACAAACAATGCTTTGGGCCAGAACAGCCCGTTCTGCTGCCGGACAAGCTTTTGTATGCTGTCGCCAAATTCCGGCTCTAAGGAAATGGCGCTTCCTTCTATGCTCTCTTCTTCTGTGCCTGTTTCTCCGCGCGTCTGAATCGTCAGACGGTAACTTTTAATTTCCTCCTCAATTAACGCTTCCGCCTGTTTTGCGGATTTTCCGGATACCGAAATTCCGTTTAACGTAGTAGACGGAAGAAAATGACTGTAAAAATATGCCACTGCTCCCAGATAAATGCCGACAGTTACGGCGCACAGCGCAAGCACTGCCTTTTTAACGGGAAACGGCTTTTTTTCTTCGGTCGCATCCATATCGCATCCCTCCTGATTTTTCTATGACATAAACTTCTCCTGATAACGGTTCATGCACTTGTATATCCCGTTTTACTTTAGTTTCGCTTTTTTGCTGATACCTGCTTTTTTCAGTTTTTTCCACAAAGCGGCTTTCTGTTTTCGATTCCGCTTTTTTACTGTTACCGTTAGTGTATTCCCTGTTTTTCTAAATGCTCCTGATTTGATCTTTTTTAACGCCGTTCCTTTACACTGCAGCGTTTTTAAATTCTTGCAGTTGAAAAAGGCCCGTGTACCGATCACCGCAACATGCCTGCCAAGAATCACGGTTTTTAATTTCCCGGCGTTTGCTGCCGCCTGATTTCCGATTTCCGTTACTTTGCACGATACGCCGCGGATCTTTACCGTGGCGGGAATCTTCAGCTTCGTAATCTTTTTATTCTTCACTCCTACCAGTGCAGCCGTCTTCTTTTTTGCATCGATTACCTGATACCATCCGCTGTCTGTCATTTCTTTTACACCCTGTTCAAATTTAGGTTTCTGTGTCGTCAAACCGCCGGAATTTTCCTCAGGCGCTTCTCCTGCTTTGACTACCGTAACGTTTACGGTTATCGTAAGAGAATCTGGAATCACCGCCCAGTCGGGCACATCCAAAAATAAGACCGTTCCCGCAAACTCCGCCGTTGTCCCGATTTTGGTAAGATCCATGGACAGATCCGGATTCCATACGATGCGATACGAAATATTCGTTCCGTTTACCTGCAGGACTCCCTCTGTCGGAAGGACCCGTCCGCCGAGAACGTCTATGCCTGCAGACGTCTGGCCAGATGACGGGACGGTGAACGGTTTGAGTACCGGAAGCGGGAGTATCACCCGGACCCGGTCGATCTCGCATAGTTCAGGATCGCTCGTGATTCCGTCTGCATCACAGGTCACAATACGGATTTCTTCTCCCGTATCCACTATAATGCTTTCCGAAAATCTTTCGTCATCCGCCAGTTTAATTCCGACTGCCGGGAACACGGGCACGAAATGCGCCTGTCCTTCTTTGATACCGCCGTCGGATTTCTTGGCATAATGCCCGCCGGACAATCGAATGCCTTCGACGGAAATGTCTTCGATATCGGACATGATATGGTCAATCCGGTATACGCTGTCTGCTGCTTCTAACACAGTCTCCCCCACTCTGACCGTCAGACCGGACGTTTCGTACCCTTCTGACACAGCTATCGTAAACAGATACGAACCGCCCTCTGGTATCGTTCCGTTTTCATACCCTTTCACGGATGTCACTTTATATCCTGCCTTCTGCGGAAATAAAACCGCAAATCCGTCCGATTCCCATTTTGCCCAGTATTCCCGTGCCCCGGTCGAACCGGTGGGAATTTCACGGACAGGATTTCCCGCATACCCGGGATTGTCATACCACCCCAGAAATTTCACGTTCCCTCTCACCGGTGTCGGAAGAATCACGGTTTCTTCCACATGATACTCCCCGGTATCCGTTGCGTTTCCCCGGTTCAAATGATATGTGACCGGATATAACACCCTTTCCTTACGGCATACGGCGATTGCTTCGGTATCTTGTTCCGGCAGCAGATACCATCCTTCCCGATCCGAAGGCGTAAATCCCGTAACTTCTGCCGACAACCGGTATCCTTCTTTTTCTCCCGCAATACGAACTTCTGTTTCCGCACCGGCTTTTTCATAAAATACGCCGTCGGTTATGCCGTGCACCGATACCGGAAACATATTATCACGCTTCTGGCTGACTGTAATTTTCACAACCGCCCTGTGATTATCGTCTGCCAAAACCGGCAGTCCGTTCTCCTGGGACCATGTATACGTATGTTCCAACGTCCCTCCGCCTGTGTTTAAATCATATGCCGCCTGTCCCGATGCAAATTCCTCTTTCGTCCTGCTTCCGGCAGAAAAAGACGGTACATGCCCTCCTTTCAGGCTGCTGGTATCCAGATAATAGCAATTGGAAATCGAACCGTTGGAAAGATAACAGTAAACGGCTCCCGCTTCGTCTCCTGCCCGGCGCAGCAGCTTCCCGTAATTATAACACCCCGATGTCGTACCGTATAAGCACACACCGATTCCCGCCGTTCTCGTATGTTCCGCAGGCGTTCCCCGGATCACCGCATGATTGGCGCACAAAAGCACAAAAGATCCCTTTCCGCTATACCCCGTGATTCCCCCCGTCGATGCCATGCCGTCTGAAATGAGTTCTCCCGTTACCGTACATTTGGATATCGTACCGTAACTTTCTCCTGTGATCCCACCGGTAAACACATCGGCATCTTTCTGGTTTTGAAACGTCACTGCCGCATCCATCACGCAATGTTCGATCCTTCCCGTATTGTGCCCGGCGATTCCACCCATTCCGCTGCCGCCGCCGTCAAACAGAATTGTCCCGTCTATCCTGCAGTCTGAAATACTTCCGGCATTGTTTCCCGCGATGCCGCCGGTCCAGACATTCCCGAACGAGAGTTTTCCTCCGGTAATTCTGCATTCGCGGATCGTCCCCTCGTTATTTCCTGCAATACCGCCGGAAAAATTATGGCGGCACGTCAGATCCGGTTCTGTCAGATTTACATGTTTTACAACACCGCTCTCTCCGATGTTTCCAAATAATCCTCCGTAACTATATGCATATTCATATGTCAGATTGGCAATCGAATGCCCGCCGCCGTCAAATGTCCCAAGAAACGGAACCGCCGGATTTCCGATCGCCCTGTGCAGCGTTCCCGTCAAATCCAGGTCGCACAAAAGCGTTACCGTCTGTCCTTCGTAACTGTTTCCAAAAGCCGCGCTTTTGACAAAAGCGTTCCACTCTTCTTGATCGGAAATAGTAACATGGGAAACGACAAGCGCTTCCATCGCAGCGCTTAAATCCAGCACAGCACGCAGAATCTCACTCTCCGACAGGCTTTGTGACTGACTGAGTTCCCGTGCTTTTGCAAGTTCTTCCAAAAAGCGCTCCCACGTTGAAACCGTATAATCGGATTCCGTAAGCCGCTGCGCCTCATCAATCACTTCCAAAAGACGCGAACGGTCCACATGGTCTATGCGGTCGCTAAACGCTTTGATACAGACATTTCTGTAATCGGCATTCAGTTCACCCGTATCTTTCCATTCCCTGCCCGTATAAAAAAATGATTGTCCGGGTTCTGAGGAATATTTCTCCTTATTTTCTTCAAATGTCACGCTTTCAAAATATGTTCTTACTTCCTCTCCTTCTTTTGCAGTCAAACAGACCGCAACCGCATAGCGCATTCCGCTGTCCAAAACCACGCCCCTGTCCAAAGGAACCGTATGGTAGCCGGGATAGGAAAGGCTTCCGCTCTGGGAATAGACGATTCTTCCGTCTGAGGGACGCTGCATCGTCCCGTCTCCCTCTGCATATACCTCGATCCGGTAATCATAATTTTTAAACGCCCGGAACGAAACCGCCTTAAGCTCCTGTATCTGCGGAGCGGTAAACAGATTTGCCGATGTGTCATAACCGATCAGTGAATTGACATCCGCACCGTCATAAGCATCGATCCGGTCATAATGATCCGCCGGTTCCGCCTGAAAACTGCAAAAAGAATCGAGCGTTGCGTCTTCATAGGAAATCCAGAAATATCCATCTTCTCCCCAATTGCTTCCCCAGCTGTTTCTGCATTTCCAGGCACCGTCTGCGTTTGGTTTTCTACCGTTATCGTCAAAATTCATTTTATCAAAGTGATCGTCCCATCCGACAATACTTACCGCATGATCTGTCGTATGTTCATCGGCATGATATACCATTTCCTGTGCCGTGCCCACCGTTCCGTCTCCGGTGTAAAAAGAACACATAACTGCTCCCGTTTCCATAACTGCCTGCTTGATATCTTCCGGCGTATGCAAAATACTGGCATCCGTCAGACGGCTAACACAAGAAGTCCTGGCGCTCTCTGGAAGATCCGGCATCACGTCATATGCTGCATACGGATATTCGCTTTCCGACGCTGCGCCGTACCAATTCGCCAGCACCGCCGTCGCCTGAAAATGGTTTCCTCCGCCATACCAGCCATACACAGGATCCTGCTTGTCCTCTCCATCGGAAAGCCGTTCATTTCTCCTGTGCGCAAAGTAAGAGAGATGACGTTCCGAATAGTCCGTATCCGCCGCAGAAGAATACCCTTTTTTTATCATATTGGTCTCCATGGAGCTAAGCGCCGCATGCGCCCAGCAGGTTCCCCACTGTCCCTGACTTCTCACTGCCGGAAGCTCTCCCTGCTCCAGCATAGAATAATCGGAAGGAAATGCTCTCGTTTGAGAAGCCTTCCGTCTCTTTTCCGGTTCTTCGTAAGCAGACTCGCCCTCTATCTTATTTCCGTCTTCATCTACCCACACGGTCGCTTGATAACCGGACGGCGAAACCCCGCCTTCTTTTTTCAGTGTATAGACCGGTACGTCTTCTTCCTCCAAAAGAATTTTCTGCTCCGGTTTTGTCCGCGCCTTGATGACCGGAAATTTATAAAACACATCTTCTGCAGATACCCTCGTATCCGATATCGGCAAAACTGCAAAAACCGCGGCAAGCAGCAAACTCAATCCTCTCTTTTTTAACCGTTTGTTTTTCATGATTCCTGCCTCTCTATGCTATGTATCCCATTGATCGTTTCCTCAAACAGTTCCCATCGGCCGACGCTTACCACCATCCCGATCCGACGGTTTGTTATATATAGAATAATCGATCGGCTCATAAGAAGTCAAGTAAAGACACCCCTGCCGTATTATATTTTATTTTCCATAATGTCCGCATAACAAATTGACATCGAAAACGCCTGAAACGCACAGCATGCGCCGTTCAAATCTTAAGAATTTACTAATTTTTTATTATTTTTGAAAATTAAGATTGTAGCAAAAAAACGCCTGTGCTATAATTTTTTCCAATAGAGCATATTAATGTAAAAACAAGATAAAAATTAAGGGTGAAGAGCGTGAATATTCCAACAGTTAAAAGGATTACATGGAGAGATACTGCCGCCGCATATTTCCAAAAATACAGGCACGGACTGCTCCTTTTGTATTTTCTGATCTATCTTCCCTGGTTTCAATGGCTGGAAGATACGGTTACAAGCCGGTTTCATGAAATACACATGAGCATCGACGATTCGATTCCGTTTATTGAATATTTTATCGTGCCATACCTGTTGTGGTTTTTCTATATTGCCGCGGCAATCCTTTATTTCTTGCTGAAAAACAAGAACGAATATTACAGGCTCTGCACGTTTTTATTTATCGGTATGACGGTTTTTTTGATTATTTCCACCGTCTATCCCAACGGTCATTACCTGCGGCCGGATAAATTCGAACGGGACAATATATTCGTGGACATGGTGAAATGTCTCTACTGCGCAGACACGCCGACGAACCTGTTCCCAAGCATTCACGTATACAATTCTATCGGCGTAAATATCGCGGTCTGGCACAGTGAAGATTTCCGCCAAAACAATTTTATACGCTTCGGATCGCTGATTTTAATGGTCAGCATCATCTTATCCACCGTATTTTTAAAACAGCACTCCGTTTTTGATGTGATTACGGGCATTGTGTTTTCTGCCTTTATGTATACTATGATCTATTCCATCAGCGGATTGCTTGCCGGCAATTCCAAACATCCGGTTGAAAACCTTGTCCGACGTGTGTAGCACAAATATCATGCCAAAAGAGGCTGCCGCATAGATTTCTTAAATCCATGCGGCAGCCTCAGCATCTATAGCATCTATTTTTTTGTTTCGGACGGTTTAGACATAATAGTATTTTGTTGGAACTGCTGTTCAAGCACACGATAGATTTTGAACACATCAGGGAAAATAACCTTTGCACCACGTTTTGCCATAGCCAGAACATGACGTGCATTTTTCTCTATATCAGCGGCTATTCTGTCATCAATTCTAATGGGGCAGTTATTTTTATCAATGTATGCCGTCAAATATTTTCTCGTTGCAGGGCACATATTCTGGATTAGAAATGCTGTTTTCCTTCCAAGAACTGTACCGAAACGAATTGTATGGCAATGTCCATATTTATTGATTTTATCCTGTTCTATCCGCTTGAGCAAGGACGGCTATGCAGCGTTCCATTTATAACATCTTTATTTTGCATAAGCTTGTCATCTGGAAAATCCTGATAATACTGATCCGAAAGAACATACAACTGAGCCTGTGGCATAAAAAATCTCCTAATAATATGGTACATATAAAAGTAACGGGGCTGTCGCACTAAATAATTAGTGCGCAGCTCCTTTTCTGTACAAAAAATTAC